>Ga0209084_1000044_pt1 | contig 121469 bp, 101 predicted proteins | sample C_130820_MF_Meta_FD_187309 | JGI IMG/M metagenome (GOLD analysis project Ga0209084, IMG submission 187309) | Freshwater microbial communities from Lake Croche, Canada to study carbon cycling - C_130820_MF_MetaG (SPAdes) (version 2) | ecosystem: Environmental > Aquatic > Freshwater > Lake... | reverse complement strand
TCTGTACTCTTTGATAGGATTTAGTCCTTTCTTTTCGGGCCTTTAGCTCAGCGGTTAGAGCAGGGGACTCATAATCCCTTGGTCGTTGGTTCAAATCCGACAAGGCCCACCATTTATAATCAAAGTTCTGTAATAGAATTTGATCTAAGTGGATATATACAGAAAGAAATGTTTGTTTTTAAATCCTGTCTACAGATTTGTATATCTGTACCAAAAACACCCGTGTCTGTAATTATTTCTTATTCAATGCCTGCTCGATTGCCTCAGTAAGCTCTTTTGATTCGGGAGTAATTGATGAATCATACCGCATAATCATTTTACCGTCACGACCGATTAAAAATTTGTTGAAGTTCCATGTAATATCACCAGCAAAAACTGAGGACTTACCTGCAAGCAAAATATACAACGGGTGACGGTTAGTTCCATTCACTTCAATTTTATCGAATAAAGGAAATTTAACATTAAACTTAGAAGAACAAAATGCTTTAATCTCTTCGTTTGTCCCAGGTTCTTGTTCACCAAATTGATTGCATGGAAAACCAAGCACTACAAAGCCTTGGCTCTTATACTTCTCGTAAATACTTTCCAAGCCATCGTACTGCGGTGTATAGCCACATTGAGAGGCTACGTTTACAACTAAAATAACTTTATTTTTGTATTCATCTAGCTTAACCGTTTTCGCGTCTATTGTTTTAACTGAAATGTCGTAAATAGACTCAGCGTGCGCAGAAATTCCAAGGCTCATAATAATTAATAATAATATCTGTTTCATGTTCATTGTTATTTTGTTTTACCGAGTAAATCGAGTGCTGCAGCAGTCATTGCTTGTACACCAGTTTTGATAGTGAGTTCAGGAAGTGGTGCAAACTTACTGGAATGCAAGCTCGGCAATGCCTTCCCTGTTTTAAGGCTTTCTGCATACAGTTGAGGGTCTACCGCACCCAACCAAAATAAACACGTTGGTACGTGCTCTGCGGTTCTTCCGAATTGTCCGAAGTCTTCGGCTGCCATAACAGGCCCTTCTGTTTTAACCGCCTCTTTTCCTAACCAGTTTTCAACAGAACTTCTTACTCTACGATTTAATGAAGGTTCATTGTATGTCGATATAGCTCTTTCTTCGGTTACAACTTCTACTGTAGGAAGTAAGTTGTCTGAAAGTCCTGCAGAAATACCCTGCCCTTTTGCGATTCTCTCTATTGCTGAAATTAAGTGGTCCCGTGTTTCTTGAAGATATGATCTTACCGTTAGTCTCATTTCAACAGAATCGGGAATAACATTAGGTTTATTTCCTCCATGAATCATTCCTACTGTAACGACTGCAGGATCTCCTGGTCTTACCTCTCTACTCACAATTGATTGTAAGGCTAAGACTATTTCTGAAGCAAGTACGACTGGATCTTTAGTCATATGCGGATATGCCCCATGACCACCTATACCATGTACAGTTATAATCACTGTGTCTGAATTTGCTAAGGCAAAACCATCAACAAAGGCCACTTTACCTGCTGGAATCCCAGCATGGTCATGAAGAGCGATTGCATAATCTGGTTTAGGAAATTTTTGAAATATCCCTGCTAAGATCATCGCACGTGCACCAATTACACGTTCTTCTGCGGGCTGTCCGATTAAAATTAGTGTTCCTCGCCATGAATCTTTTATAGATGACATAGTTCTTCCCGTTTCTGCTAAAACACTCATGTGAATATCGTGACCACATGCATGCATAACTGGTTGGTCTTTGCCTGATAGATCCGTGACATGGATCTTACTCGCATAAGACAGACCTGTTGCTTCTTGTACAGGTAAGCCGTCCATATCGGCGCGTATAAGCAGTGTAGGACCTGGTCCATTCTTCAATACAGCAACAACACCAAATCCACCAAATTTTTCTGTTACTTCAAAACCTGTTGCGCGTAAATCAGCCGCTAATTTAGCAGATGTGTTTTTCTCCATTAATGAAAGCTCGGGATGCGTGTGTAATTCTTTATAAAACACATCAAGAGCAGGATAATCCGAATCGAGCTTCGAAGTGACACGCTGTTGAACCTCACTGTTTTGAGCGTATGCGTTTAGTGTATTTAAACATACTACCCCAAACAACATCGCCTTAACAAATAACTCCCGAGATTTCATTTGTTTCATTTGCTCAGAATGTATTTCGGCAAAATCAACGCAAGGCCAAGCCTTAATCTTAAGCTTTTCAAAGGCTTACCTGGCCAAGAGCTGTTTTTGCTCTTCTGCTGTAAGTTCCTGCCATGCACCCGGTTTTAGTTTATAGGTACTTAATTCTAACTTACCTATTCGGCTTCGATACAAGCGAAGTGTGGGATGTCCTACTGCTGCAGTCATGCGTCTTACTTGCCTATTTTTCCCCTCGGTGAGTGTAAGTGCTATCCATGTATCAGGAATCGATTTCCTCACCCGTATAGGTGGATTGCGTGGTGGAAGAGAAGGAGTGGGATCAATAAGCCAAACGTTACTTGGTTTTGTTACATGGTCCCCTATTTTGACTCCATTTCTAAGTAATTCTAAGGCTGTTTGCTCTGGAATGCCTTCGATTTGAACCCAGTACTGCCTAGGGTGTCCTCGTGTTGGATCAAGCAACTCTGTTACTAGATCATGATTGTCTGATAAAATAAGCATTCCCTCTGAATCAGCATCAAGTCGACCTGCTGAATAAACACCTTTAGGGAGTCCATATAAAGCTAGGGTTTTCCAATCTGAACCTTTTTCAGGAGTAAATTGGGATAAAACACCATAAGGCTTATTAAAAATTATAGTCATGAAAAAGGGTCTTTAGTGATTTCTATCTCACTAAAGACCCTCTCTCAACTACCATTATTTTAAATTCTTACTGTCTTACTTATCTTGAGGAGTTTCATCTACGACAACGAAGCGACTTGCTCCCTCACGCCAGTATCTAACAAGTACCTTAGGTCCCTTTATGCTTTCGCTGAGTTTCACTGCATCGTCGGCATTATGTACAGGATGTTTATCCAAATCTAAAATAACATCACCCTTTAGTAATCCTGCACGAGCAGATGCACTCGTAGGGTCTACATCAGTGACAAGCGCACCGTTGATATTTGCTGGAACATTTAATTGATCTCTTAACTCTTTGGTCAACTCACCCACTGTTACACCATTTAAAACACCGTCATCATTAGCTCCGCCTGTTGCGTTTTTCCCCTGAGACTGCGGCATATTTGTTGCACGGTCTCCTAATGTGATCTTTGCCTTTAATGTTTTTCCTTCTCGCAAGTATTCAATGTTAACGTCCGTGCCTGGTGCAATTTGACTTATTGACATTCTAAGTTGAGCAGGATCATCCACAAGTTTGTTGTTTAGTTTTGTGATAACATCACCACTTTTCAGCCCTGCTTTATCCGCAGGAGCTCCTGGAGTTGTTCCTCCAATTAATGCTCCACGCGTCGTACCAAATTGTTCTGCCAAATCTGGTTTTAACTCTTGCAGGGAAACTCCCATAAAACCACGTGCCACTTTTCCGTGTGCAACTAATTGTTCTACAACAGATTTTACTAAATTTATTGGGATGGCAAAACCAACACCATTAGAGCCGCCACCATTACTCATAATCGCTGTATTAATACCAATCACTCGTCCTTTTAAATCTACAAGAGCGCCACCCGAATTACCTGGATTAATAGATGCATCTGTTTGGATAAAATCCTCGAATGCTTCGATATTAAGATTGTTACGTCCAAGTGCACTGACAATACCGTGAGTCACTGTTAATCCAATACCAAACGGATTTCCTATTGCTAATACTGTGTCTCCTACTTGAACAACGTCACTGTCAGCTAATTTTGCTGGAGTTAAATCTTTAGCGTCTATTTTTAAAACAGCTAAATCTGCTTCAGCGTCCTTACCTACGAGTGTAGCTTTATATTCCTTTTCTGGTTTTCCGAATTTAATTTTAATGTCGTCGGCACCGTTTACTACGTGATTATTTGTTATTATATAGCCATCTGCTGATACAATAATTCCTGAACCTAAACTCTCCTGGTGTTGGTCTTGAGGCATGCCTTGACCAGGTGCTCCAGGGATTCCAAAAAAATGTTTAAATATAGGATCATTTAAAGCTGGGTTTGCGTTAGCGTGTACCTTTTTGCTGGTTGCTATGTAAACAACGCTTTGAGACGCATTTTTTATGACTGTTGTGTAACTTGCCCTTAGGAGTGTGTCGGGATCTACTGGGTTTGAATCGGTAGCTAACTTAAGAGTCGCATGCGACTCTGACTTATCTTTAGCAAAAAGAGTACCGCCCGCAAAGGTACTCAACCCCATTGCAGCCAACAATATTCGTAAAATCAGTTTTGGATTCATAAAAAGGTACGACACGGTTAACACGTTTAGGTTTCAGAACAAAACAAGGTTTATACTGCAATCATAAGGTAATTTATCTGCAATCCTTGAATTATTGACCAATTAGCCCAAGGTCTGTTCAATCATATATTTAACACCGCAAGAAGCTTAACGTAACGACATCTATGTCTACTGCTCCAGAAATACCTAACTTAATGGAAGCTATCGTCTCTTTATCTAAAAGACGCGGCTTTGTATTCCCTTCTTCAGATATTTATGGAGGTTTTAATGGTTTCTTTGATTACGGTCCGCTTGGTGTGGAACTCAAAAAGAACATACGTGATTGTTGGTGGAACGATATGGTACGCAGGCGTGAAGATATCGTAGGACTTGAAAGTTCTATTATTATGCATCCTAAAGTATGGCAGGCTTCTGGACACGTAGCTGGCTTTACAGATCCTTTGGTCGATTGCAAAGCCTCGAAACAACGTTACCGCGCTGATCAACTATTTTTTTCTGCCGTAGAAGTAGTTAATCCTGAAGATAATTCGAAGCAAATTATTGGTTACGTGTCAGCCTTAGAAAGTGAGAATACAGCAGTAGATCTTCAGGATAAGGCGGAATCCATGAAACGCAAAAAGGCAGTGCGTGGAAACCTGGTTACCATTACGCCCCGAGATATGACTGAGGCGAAGCCTGAAGAAATTGCTCTTATTCCTTCTCCCGCAACAGGAGAGCCTGGAAGTTTAACGGAGCCGCGCGCTTTCAATATGATGTTTGAGACACATGTTGGCGCTCTCAGAGATGAATCATCTGTCTCTTATTTACGTCCTGAAACCGCACAGGGTATGTTTGTGGACTTTAAAAATGTGGTGGATACGGGCCGAGTTAAAATACCTTTTGGTATTGCTCAAATTGGAAAAAGTTTCCGTAACGAAATCACTCCAAGAAACTTTATTTTTCGTTCCAGGGAGTTTGAACAAATGGAAATGGAATATTTTATCCATGAAGATGCGGATTGGGCTAAGTCGCACCGCGAATGGATTAATTGGTGTAAATCTTGGCTTATTTCAATCGGTTTACCTGAATCCCATCTAACCGAGTATAATCATCCTCAAGAGAAACTCGCGTTCTACTCCAAGGGAACTACTGACATCATGTTTAAGTACCCATTTGGTGTACAAGAATTATGGGGCATTGCTGCGCGTGGTAATTACGATCTCACGCAGCATGCAAATGCATCGGGTGTTCCACATTTCATTTTCGATGAGGCTACAAAGAAAAGATACATTCCTCACGTCATCGAACCAGCCGTGGGTGTTGACCGTATTTTCCTTGCGGTTCTTTGTGGAGGCTATGCTGAAGAAGATGTTACTGACGAAAAGGGTAATGTTGAAAAGCGCACTGTATTAAGGTTTAATCCACGTATAGCTCCTGTTAAGGTTGCAGTTCTTCCTCTTCTTAAAAATAAGCCTGAGCTTGTTCAGCGAGCGCTGGATATCTACACACGTCTTAAGCGTCGCTACGCAGTATTCTATGATGAAGGTGGGGCAATAGGCCGTCGTTATCGTCGCCAAGACGAAATAGGTACACCTTGGTGTATCACTATCGATTTTGATACGATTGAAAAAGATGGTACCTTTACTCTGCGAGAGCGTGACTCAATGCAACAACGCCGTATTACCGAAGCCGAACTATTCGCCCTTCTTGAAGAAGCGGTGTATTGATTGCACTTTGATTAAAAGCGTTCGGTTAATAATACCGAGCGCTTTTACCAAGATAATTTAGCATCCAAATTTCTTTCCATACTCGGTATCTACCCTCTTGGGTAATTTTACCGTGATCTTCGCGTTCGTTGTGAGGATGTAAAAAACCAAGCTCTGTGTTGAGCTGCTCTAATTCGTGTTGTACAGAATTTAAATCCACGGCTGGCTCTGTTTTAAAGGCTACAAGTTCACCAGATTTGGCGAGACGCGCTTTATGCTTAGAAAGAAGCCGTTTGATAGATCTGTTTCGCGGACGTCTTACTACAAACCAATTTTCAGGATAAAACCCGCCAAATGGAATGTACAAGTTATCCGTTACTATGCGTCTTCCATCTAAGGTTAATGAACTAAAGCCGTAGCAAACAACGATGGTACCACTAGCTTGGGGCAAAAAAGTAATTTGTATTCGTGTAGTAGCCTCTTGGTTTTCATAAACCGATACGCGTAAATAAATCCCCCCTCCTACTTCTGCTTTAAGCGCCTGTGCTTGATGAAAGCCTTGTTCGCGAAGCCAGGATCTAATTTTAAGCAAGCGTGGTTGTGTTGGCCATTCCTCGCCACTGTCGTTTGGTACATATTTAGGAAACAATGGCATTGGACTTAAGCTGAGAGCAGAAATCGCAAGCCAGTTATAAAGCGTCTCACCCAGAAACCAGAGTATAAAAAACAAAGCCACTAACGTCCAATAAGGCCTATCTATCCATTGAAAATTTTCACACATCATTGCAGCACCTAAGGCAAAGCCAGCCCATCTTAGCCAGCGATCAACGATAGATAGCACTGGAGAGCCTATCCGCACGTTGATTTGTACAATGATCAACGAACCGACAACTGCTGCTATAATCAAGTATGTGGTCTGCAAGCTACCTAACTTAATCGAACCGGCATGATTACGCAAATGAAGCTATCGAGTGTTTTAAAAACACCAGGACTTACATCATCTTTTACTTCAAAGAATACTTCGTCTTTAGTAAGAGCACGCAGCGGATCCATAATAAAAGCAGGGTTGAAAGCAACCTGCAGTTCTGGCCCGCTATAGCCAATCGCCATAGATTCATGAGCTTCGCCAAAGTCTGGGCTTTGAGCTGTAATTTCTAGTAAGTTGCTCGAAAGTTTAATGCGAACTGAGTTTGCTTTTTCTGAACAAACAAGCGCTGCACGATGAACGCACTCTAATAATAATTCTCTTTCGAGTTTAATGCGTTGATGTGTTTCTTTAGGTATAACTTGAAGATAGTTAGGATAGTTTCCTTCAACAACTTTAGAATATAAATAAACGTTGTCGATCAATCCGCTTGTATCTTTATCTGTTGCGATTTGAAACGCACAGCGACGATCGCTAAAATTAATTTTAACTTTCTCTCCTTTATCTAATAAGCGGCTAAGTTCAGAAACTGTTTTTGCAGGTAAAATAATCGCCCCTGCGCTTTCTGCAGGAACATCCATTTCTTTGCTCACAACAGCCAAACGTCTTCCATCTGTTGCAACTAAAGAAATTTTTCCGTCACGGAAGTTAAAATAAACACCGTTCAAAATATATCGTGTTTCATCTGTGGACTGCGCATATGACACATTCTTGAGCATGGAGTTAAGCTCATCTTGTTGAAGTGTATATGCTTTCTCTTCTCCAAATTCTGGTAAGGGCGGAAAGTCTTCTCTTCCTATTCCCATAATTCTAAAATTAGATCCACCGGAAGAAAGTTTAACCTGATGATTTGGTGAACCATCAAAAGTAACATCAATGTTTGGTAATTCTCTAACGATGCTTGCCAATCTTTTAACAGGAAGTGTAACAGATCCTGTTTCTTTAACTTCTGCTTTTATTTTACAACGAATACCTAAATCTAAATTTGTTGTTGTAAGAGAGATTTGATCTTTCTCTGCTTCAATAAGCACGTTGCTTAAAATGGGCATAGTGGACTTAGAGCCTACTACATTGAGAACTTGGGCAAGGCCGTTTGCGAAATGGTCGCGATTGATTTTAAATTTCATGAGGACAAATATCGGATAGCTTTATGGGATAAGACTCGCGGTCGAATGCGCTTGGCTCAAGGAGAATTAACACACGTCTTATAAGTATAGATCATTACTATATTAAAGCAGTAATAGTATGAGCGGTGAACAAGGGTAATAACTATTCTTTCTGAGTCTGTAATTTAGGGTAAAAAGGGTGTGAATAACTGACAGGACTTCGGTAATAACAGGGTACTTTTTTAGCCATGAAGGTTATTGGCACTAAAATAGGATGTTTTTCACAAAGTTTTAGACATCTATTCAATGGTTTTTTTCCAACTTTGGCTGCATGGGTTTACGCCAATGTCTAACTAGACCAAAAAAGATGTATGCAAGGCAGGTACAAACGAACGCAATTTCCTTAAAAAGGACCAAAAAGCCAACACCTATGATAATAAAAACAAAACGCCTCAACTTAGTTTGTGTCTGCAAATCTACTTTTTTGCCGCTGGGGTAGCGCACAGTGCTCATCATCAAAAAAGCAATTAAAAGCATCAAAAAAGGCAGTCCTAAAGCATAGCGATTAAGTGATTTATCAAGGTCGGCTAATTTCAGTAAAAAAAGAACCAAGGCCGCCACAGTCGCAGCAGCAGCAGGCACAGGCAAACCAACGAAATCATTGCTAAGTTCCTTTTGTTCAGGATGTAACAAAGGATTAGTAATTACATTAAAGCGGGCTAAACGCATGGCCGCACAAAGAAGGTAAATAAAGCCAACAAACCAACCTATATTCCTAAACCACGGTATTCCTTGGCTAGGAGAAAGGATTAAAAAAAACATCATTAAAGCGGGAGCTAAACCAAACGAAACAACATCCGCTAAAGAATCAAACTCTGCGCCAAACAGGGATTCTCTTCCTCCAAGACGAGCAAGACGACCATCTAGGGAATCAAAAATAGCGCCGCCAAAGATAAACCACACAGCAGTTCTATAGTGATCGGGGGCTGTGGCATCCAAATAGGTTCCTAACAAAGACGACTCTGCAAGCCGGGCATGAATGCAGTTTACAATGGCCATAAAGCCACAAAACAGGTTCCCGGCGGTCATTAAGTTAGGCAGGATATAGATCCTGCTTGCGTGAGCTACATTGTAGGGATCCTGGCGCCTCACAAAATCGGCAGCCTCTGTTTCATTAGAAGAATGGCGCGAAAATTTCATTTAGTTAAAGTTTCTAAATACTTCCAAAATTTAGAGTCTTGTTCAAAAAGTTGTTGTTCGCTTACAGGCAGGCGATTTCTAAGTAAAAAATCTTCTAAACTGTTGCGGTGCAATATGTAATTAACGTGTAAGGTATCGCCAATAGATACAAAATAAAAGCGAAAATCACCCGATCTTAAACGATAAAAAACATGACCCGTTCGATTAAAACGTCCTAAAGGCTCTCTGGGGTGATCTAGTTGAGCTTGGGTTAATGTACTCATAGGCTCTACAACAGTGAGTTGCTGTAGCTTATCTAGGCGGTTCATCTCGTGAAGAGCTTGTTCCGAAAAAGTGACCTGGTACATGCTTTTAAAGTATAGTGAAACAGTCTTTGTTGGCGAGCGTCTTGCTCGTGTAAGTCTTATTCAAGTCACTCGAAGGTTTTTACTCTAATGAAGGCTAATTTTTTATCCTTACCCCTAGTTACAGCAATGCTATTTCTTGGTACATCTTATGGTGTAGAAATAGCAATACAAGCACCCGCTGTAAGCGCTTCACTTTTAGCATCTCCTACACAACCTGCTTTATCGGAACAAGATAAAGAAATCCTCAAACGCTTTGATAAAAACGCTGATGGAGTACTAGACGAAGAGGAATTGGCTGCCGCCCATGAGTCCATGTATCGCAACCAAATTCAAGCAGAGGTGATAGCGCGGCGTATATATGACCAAATGCTTGCAAAGTTCGATGTACGGCATGAGGGCAAACTAGATCTCGCGCAACAAGAGCAGGCGCTTGAGTATCTAAAAACAGAACACCCAGAGGCATATAAAAAGGCTCTGGCTCGTTTTGCACGTCAAGGAAGTGGTCTTTTTAGTACAGGCGAAAAAAGTGCCTTCTTTCAGTATCTTTCAAACTTACCATCAACGTTAGCTAAAAAAGAAATCAAAGAAATAGGCACAACAGAATATAGTAAAACAGAGAAAAATAAAGATACGGTAAATAATCTCGTAACGCCAAAACCAGCACAAAAACTCTATATGGCACTTCTCAAAAACTTTGATGCAGAGCATAAAGGCAAGCTAACACCTAAACAAAAACAACAAGCAGTAGAGTTTATACAGAATAACAGACCGCAAGTTTTTGAGACACTAATTAAAAAATACGATTTCAACGGTAACGGCAAACTAGACGAAGAAGAAATAACTAAATTCTTCGGCGACCTAGAAAAAACCATTTCCACGAAAGAAGAAAACGAAATGGGAATGTAAGCAGTCTTATAAAGACGGCTAGATTTTTATCCGCCAATATAACTCATTTCAACTTTTGCTCGAGCTTCTCCTGAAGCAAGTAATTCAGCTCTATCATCACTATATTTATCAAGACGACCTTTCCAGATACGGGAAACAAAAGCAGTTAATTCTTTAGGGTCAGCACCTGCTCGCAAGCAGGCGAGCACATCCCAACCAAACGATGCAAAAAGGCAGGTGTATAATTTACCATCTGCAGATAAGCGAGCACGGTGACAGTCTTTACAAAAAGGTTCTGTAACAGAACTGATTAATCCAATCTCTCCTGCTCCATCACTATAACTATACCGCGAAGCCACTTCACCACGATAAGCAGGCCCTACGGGTATTAGTGGCCACTGAGCATTTATTAGTTCTACAATAGCTTTAGCGGACACTACTTTGGACGCATTCCAGTGATTGGTGTTTCCTACATCCATAAATTCAATAAAGCGGATAGGAATTTTTCTTTTTCTAAAATAATCACACAGCTCTATAATTTGGTGATCATTAACTCCTTTTTGAATCACACAGTTTATTTTCACAGGTATTGCTGCATCACATGCAGCATCTATGGCGCTTAGGACTCGACTGATTTTAAATCCCAAGCCGTTTAATCTACCCGCTGTATCATCATCGAGTGAATCTACAGAAACGTTTAAACGATTTAACCCAGCAATTTTTAATGCAGGGACAGCTCTTTCTAGAAGCCAACCATTTGTGGTAATTGCGACATCTGGAACCAAAAGTTTATTTTTAAGTATGCTTACAAGTTCTGGAATATCCTGTCTTAATAAAGGCTCTCCACCTGTTAATCTTATTTTTTGAACACCAAGCTTAACGAAACTTTCAGCGATCCGCCCAATCTCTTCTAAAGTCATTAGCTGGGGATCTTTTAAAAACGAATATCCAGCACCAAAAACTTCTTTAGGCATGCAGTAGGGACACCGAAAGTTACATCTATCGGTTACAGATATCCTTAAGTCATGTAGACTTCTATTAAACTGGTCAGCAGTGGTGTTCAAAACAGGCAGTAGTGGTATGCCTAATCTTTAATGAGGTAAACCTCCGAATTTAAAGACAGGATATAATTTACAACGAAAAGAGTCTATGGTTGCCGAGTTTAAAAGCAAAAGATGGAATATGGCTATGTTAACTCCCGGCGAGGCACAGGACATTATTTTTAAAGTAATAAAATCCAGGCCATGCGAACGCGTTGATTTATTGCGAGCACACGGGGGTGTTTTACAAGAAGACTTAATTGCTGATCGTGATCTTCCTCCTTTTAATCGATCTACGATGGATGGTTTTGCACTGCGCGCCGAAGCTTGCAGTGAATCTCAAAAAAGTTTTGTTTCTCACGGCGTTCAAGCAGCAGGTTTAGCTGCGACAACGCTTCACGGTGATACAAATGCGTGTTTAGAAATTATGACAGGAGCAGTGGTTCCGGCGGGTGCCAACGCCGTTGTTCCATATGAAGAGGTTGATGTTTCAGACAAAGTAACGATTAAGCCAGGAGTGAATGTTCTAGCTGGGCAGAATATTCATCTGCAAGGAAGTGATGCAAAAAAAAGTAGCACCTTGGTTAAGAAAGGAATCAAGCTTTCTGCTAGAGAAATCGCAGTGGCGGCTTCCTGTGGTTATGAATCACTTAATATAAGCACTCAGCCACGCATCGCGCTCATTTCAACAGGGGATGAGCTCGTCGATGTTTCTTCTGTGCCATTACCTCACCAAATAAGAAAAAGTAACAGTTATGCATTACACGCTGCATTAAATGCAGCTGGTTATACTCAAGTCGTAACACATCATTTTTTTGATAATGAGATGGAAGTAGAAAAAGGATTAAGACATGCACTACTTAACAACGATGTATTGATTTTAACCGGTGGTGTATCCAAAGGGAAATTTGATTATTTACCTAAGCAGCTTTCAAAGCAGGGTGTTAATAATCTTATTCATGGAGTAAAACAAAAACCAGGTAAACCGTTTTGGTTTGGTGTAAGTGCAACAAATATCCCAGTATTCGCTTTACCGGGAAACCCAGTATCATCGTATATTTGTTTACACCGCTATGTAATACCTGCACTGCGTCTATCAAGTGGACTTCTGGCACAGTCTACACGTTATGTATCTTTAAAGAGCGAACTTACCGTAAACGCTAAAACAACACACTTTGTGCCGGTGAGACTTATTTACAACGAGCAGGGACATACGCTAGCAGAACCTCTTTTAAGCAACACATCAGGTGATTTTATAGGTCTTGTAGAATCGCACGGCTTTATAGAACTAAAAGAAGGCAAAGCGCAGTGGCAGTCTGGATCTTTTGTACCCTTTACTGCTTGGGCTTAATTATTTTAGGAGTCTCATTGAAAGCTAACGAGACTTCTGTATTTCTCTATCATGCTTACGCATCTCGATTCGAAAGATAGACCAGTGATGGTGAATGTTTCAGAGAAAACACCCAGTCATCGTACCGCACATGCCATAGCTTGTGTATGGCTACCGCAAGTTATAGCAGAGCTGTTTAAAGAAGGAGAGATTTCAACAAAGAAGGGACCTGTTTTCCAAACAGCTATTTTAGCAGGTATTATGGCGACAAAAAAAACAAGCGAGCTTATACCCCTCTGCCATCCCCTGCCTCTAGAGAATAGTAAAATTGATATTTCGTCTTTAACACCAGCACCGGAAGGTGGAGCAACAGTAGAGATTCATTGCTTTGTGCATACACACGCAAAAACAGGAGTCGAAATGGAAGCACTCACAGGAGTAACGATTGCTGCGTTAACTCTCTATGATATGTGCAAAGCGCTATCGCATGGTATATTGATCAAGGATGTGCGCTTAATCGAAAAGACCGGTGGAAAAAGTAATTATCAAACACAGTGATGATAAAAGTTCGTATTAAATATTTTGCTATACTGCGTGAACAGCGTGGTTTAGATGAAGAAATCGTTTCTACACGAGCAATTAATCCAATTCAGCTCTACTTAGAAATCGCAACTAAACATAAATTCACTTTAGCTCCCGATAGAATTAGAGCCGCAGTTAACGATGAATTCGTAACTCAGGATTACGCACTCGTTGATGGAGATTCGATTGTTTTTCTTCCCCCTATGGCTGGTGGCTAACAAATATTTAATAAGAAGTATGTTTAAAATACTAAATACACCACTTCAGGTTTCTGATTTAAAACAAACACTGCATAATCACCAAGCCGGTGCTTGCATCACGTTTGAAGGCTGGGTGCGCGATATCAACGAAGGTAAAAAGGTATTACGTTTAGAATATGAAGCTTATGCTCAGTTAGCGGAAAAAGAAGGAGCTAAAATTTTAGCAGAAGCTCGCGAAAGATATTCTATCATTAACACACTTGCATGTCACAGAGTTGGATTACTTGATTTAGGAGAGCTAGCTGTATGGGTGGGAGTTGTTGCAGAACACCGAGGTTCTGCTTTTGACGCATGCCGCTATATTATTGATGAAACTAAAGCACGTGTACCTATTTGGAAACGTGAACACTACAGTGACGGAGCTAGGGCATGGATTAATTGCGCCAACCGCGGCGATCATAAAAACGTAACTCGTTAAACAAGATACAGATATATATTTAGCGTTTCTGATTCACTCTAGAAACTGAAAAACGAATTGGAATTTAGCTCTAGGTTACCTACGGTCTTAGTTCTCTATGGCCAAAGAACTTTCAGATATCGGACTCATTGGACTAGCAGTCATGGGTCAAAACCTTGCCCTCAACATAGCCGATCACGGCTTTAAGATTTCGGTATATAACCGAACTACCGAAAAAACAGATAAGTTTGTAGCCGAGAATCCAAATACACCAGGTGGTGTAGTAGGTTCTAAGACGCTTGAAGAATTTGTTCAAAGTATAGCGAAGCCGCGCAAGATTATAATCTTGGTTCAGGCCGGTAAAGGTACCGACGCAGTGATTGATAGCTTAATTCCTCTGCTTGATTCAAACGATATCGTTATTGATGGAGGCAATGCTCTTTGGACTGACACAATTCGTCGCGAGAAGAATTTACGTGATAAAGGACTACGCTTTATCGGAAGTGGCGTTTCTGGTGGTGAAGAAGGTGCGCGTTTCGGTCCTTCACTCATGCCAGGCGGCGAATTTAATGCATGGAAAGAATTAAAACCAATATGGCAGGCAGTTGCCGCCAAGGTTGATGCTAAAACAGGAAAGCCAATTGAAGGCGCAACACCAGGTCACCCTGTTAAAGGCGGCGTACCTTGTACCTCATACATTGGCGAAAATGGTGCAGGGCATTACGTAAAAATGGTGCATAACGGCATCGAATACGGAGACATGCAGATGATCTGTGAAGCTTATGCATTAATGCAGGGCTTACTAGGTCTTAAGGCTCATGAAATGGGCGATATATTCTCCAAGTGGAATGATGGTATTCTCGATAGTTTCTTAATTGAAATTACAGCAGACATCCTTCACCAAAAAGATCCAACTTCCAAAAAAGCCTTTGTTGATGTTGTACTTGATACAGCAGGACAAAAAGGAACAGGTAAGTGGACTTCAGCAAGCGCACTCGATATGGGAGTTCCTGCTCCAACCGTTGCAGAAGCTGTTTTTGCACGCTGTTTATCAGCAGTGAAGAATGAACGTGTTGCTGCTTCCAAGATTCTTAAAGGACCAAAAAAGAAATATAAGGGTAAGAAGAAAGCGCTCATCAAAGCTATTCATGACGCTCTTTATTGCTCTAAGATTTGCTCCTATGCTCAAGGCTTTCAATTAATGCGTGAAGCACAGAAAGAATTTAACTGGAAGTTAAATTTTGGTGAGATTGCTCAAATCTGGCGCGGCGGTTGTATCATCCGTGCAGTATTCTTACAGAAGATCACTGATGCATTTACCCGTAAGCCCGATTTAGCAAATCTGTTCTTAGATCCTTACTTCAATAAAACAGTAAAGAAGGCACAAGCTAACTGGCGTAAGGTGATCTCGCTTGCGGTAGAATGTGGCGTACCTGTACCTACATTCAGTTCAGCACTCGCTTATTATGACGGTTATCGCTCAGCACGACTACCAGCTAACTTGCTACAAGCGCAGCGTGATTACTTTGGTGCACATACTTACGAGCGCGTAGATAAGCCACGTGGCAAGTTCTTCCATATCGACTGGCCAGAAAAGAATCGTCCACAAATTTCAGTATAAGCTAAAATTTGTTTCATTAAAAAAGCTGAACTTTATGAGTTCAGCTTTTTTTGTTGATTCAGACTTAAGTTAGTCTCCTGCAGTAGGAAGTGGTCCTGGGTGTAAATCTTCTTCGCAGACAGCATTTGGAAACGGATCTTTTTCGTTCAGCAACCACGTATCAAGTATTTTACGATGATTTTGTAGCACCTCGAGATGAGTGTTGCTAATAGATAAATCATTCAGTTCTCCTGGATCTAGCATTTCGTCGAAGAGCTGTTCTTTATGAGCTCCTTTTGAGAAGCGAATATATTTATAGCGTGATGTACGCAGCATGCGGCCGTATACTTTTCCGCTTCGGCCAGAGATTGGTGCTAAGTCATTTTGACTTACCACATAAGCATGACCTTTTGCATTAGCCTTTCTTTCAACAAGTGGTCTTACGCTTTGACCTGGGAGGCCTTCAGGTTTTTGTATTCCTGCATAATCGAACACGGTAGGGAAGAAATCCGTATTCATACACACCAGGTTGGATTTATCTCTAGTTCCTGCGTGAGCACACTTAGGTGGACGAACAATGACGGGAACGCCTACAATTTCTTCATAAAAAATAGTCTTTTGATTCCAACGATGTGAACCACCACCATCGCCATGATCACTTGAGAAAATGATCACCGTGTTCTCGTCTTGTCCGCTATCCTTAAGGGCTTTTAGTATTTCACCAATTCTTGCATCTACTTTTTCTATTAAGCGGTAATAGGCCCATAGGTATTGTCTCCAATTAGCCTCAGGCCATCTAACCGTAGGGTATGTAGGTATGGAGCCCGCCTGCAATTGTCGGATTACCTCTGGTTCTCCTTCAGGAATTGCGAAATTGGCAGGTAAAGGTGGGCATTGCTCTGGGGGCGGAGGTGCAGGAATAGAGCCATTTTTAAAATCATCTTTTATTCCCGACTGCATGCGTGCCCATTCACAAATATCATGCGGGTCAACAAAGGATGAAACTAAAAAGAATGGTTTGTTGCGCGGCTTAGTAATAAACTCAATAGAATCTCCCGCAACGAAAGGATCTGTTTTATTTGCTTTAGCATGACGAATAAAATCAAAGCCATGCCATGCTGTATCCTCAGCGGGATGAGGTATGTGCCACTTTCCAGAATAACCAGTATCATAACCAGCTTCTTTCATTAACCTACTAACAGGAGCAACAGCTATGGTATGTTTAGGTGAATTAAAGGTTACGGTTGTTTTGTGCGGCATCTGAGCTGTAATCCAGCTTGTCCTAGCAGGAACACACAAAGGGTTGCTTGTATATGCACAATCAAAGGTAACTCCTTCACGGGCAAGAGAATCGATTGCGGGTGTATTTAAGTGTATATTACCCGCATGGCTCATCGCCGAACGAGTTAACTGATCAGTCCAGATAAATAAGATATTAGGTCTTGGGTCAGCTTGTCGTTCAGCAGAAATTTTAGATACAGGCGATGTCTCTGCCGAGGCCTTTGAACTCATCAAGGCTGCAGCTAATCCAGCTCCACTGAGTTTTAAGAAGTCGCGTCTATCCACTTGATTTTGCGGTGATAACATATGAGTAGAATTAAATAAGGGGTAATGCTTTATTCGCTATACTAGTGACTGGTTTATAAATATAAATCGAGGTGTATTTCGTCATATTTTCATACTAGGCATTTCAAAGTAGCTTTTTTAATTAACACACTTGTCTTCGATGTTTTCCCCTAAAGCCGTTTATTTAAGTTTAGGCATTACAGTAGCGATTTGTTTATTTGGCTGTGGCCGACGTGAGAGCCAAGCAGATATAGCACGCAGAGATAAAATTCTTCTATTAGGTAATGTTGCTGAACCAGCAGATCTCGATCCCCATACTATTTACGCATGGACTGATAGTAATATAGCTTATGCCTTATTTGAAGGATTAACTTCGATTGACGAGGCAACCACGCAGCCCGTGCCTGCAGCAGCATCTAGCTGGGATGTGTCTAAAGATGGGCTTGTTTATATATTCCATCTCAGACCAGAAGGAAGATGGTCTAATGGCGATTCTGTAACAGCAAACGACTTTGTTTTTTCGTTTAAACGCATTTTAACACCCACTCTCGCAGCATCATATTCATACATGCTTTGGCCGATCAAAAATGCGGAAGCTTATAATGCAGGTAAAATTACAGACTTTTCAAAAGTCGGCGTGAAAGCACTCGATGCACTCACCCTGCAAATTACTTTAGATAAACCAACGAGCTATCTACCTTCACTTGCTTCTCATACAACATGGCTTCCTGTTAATCAAAAGTGTATAGAAACCTACGGAAAATTTGATCACAAAGGTAGTGCTTGGACTAAACCAAGTAATCTGATTGGAAACGGACCATTTATCTTAAAAGAATGGATTCCTAATGGAAGAATCGTTGTGGAAAAAAGCGCTACCTATTGGGACAACAAAAATGTTTTTTTGAATGGAATACGATTTTTCCCCATTGAAAATACAGAAACTGAAGAAGCAGCTTTTCGGGCAGGACAACTCCAGGTCACATATAGTTTACCTATCTCAAAGGTTAAGCCCTACCAGAAGAATCATCCTGAGTTACTCAGAATCGATCCTCGTTTAGCAAGTTACTATCTTTTTATTAATGTAAATAAAGCCCCATTAAATAATCCTAAACTACGCAAGGCGCTCGCAATGGCTATTAATCGCGATTCCCTAGCGCGAGATATTTTAAACAATACGCGTACACCTGCGCATGCTTTTTCACCTCCTGGCTGTGCAGGATACACTCCACAAGCAGGAATCGTTGATAATATTGTCCAAGCAAAACAATTACTTGCAGAAGCGGGTTATCCTGAAGGCAAAGGATTACCTTCGTTTGAAGTTCAGTCTTATAATAATGATTCTTCTATTAAAACACTCGAAGCGATTCAGGCACTATGGTCGCGTGAACTTGGAGTGCACATTGTTATAGCGCCACTCGAGCAGAAAATGCTTTTCCAAAATCAGCAGAGTCAGAATTACACGATCGGCTTCTCTGCCTGGATAGCCGATTATGCAGATCCTTCTACTTTTCTTAACATGATGGTTACTTCAGGAGGTAATAATTGGGCGGGCTGGAGTAATAAATCATACGATGCTCTAATTGAAGCTGCTGCAAGTTCGCCTAATCAGACAGAACGCTATGAACTGTTTCAAAAAGCAGAACGAATCTTGTTGGATGAAGTTCCGCTTATTCCATTATATTACGGGCAACAGCCCTATCTTAAGCAACCCTGGGTAAAGGGATGGCCTCCATCTCAATTAGGATTTGAACGTTTTAAGAATGTATCGTTCGAGCCTTGAGCTAGCTTAAGGCTTAGTAATCCAGCCGTTGGCGCTTAGCCAAATTTCACATAGCTTAGGCCACTCCGAAGTAGATCCCAGGTTTTTTCCAAAGCCAAATCCATGAGCACCTCTTTCAAAGATATGTAATTCTGCTGGTACTTTTTGATTACGAAGCGCCCGGTAAAATAGGATACTGTTTTCCATAGGCACAGATTTATCTTCAAGGGTGGAAAAGATAAAACAAGGTGGTGTATCTTTAGTTACATTAAGTTCAGCCGAATAACGCTTTTTCATTTCTTCGGTTGGATTCTTTCCAAGCAAAGCATTGCGAGAACCCTTATGGACATAAGGTTCCTGCATTGTGATAACAGGATATTGAAGAATTAGGAAATTAGGTTTCGCATCTACTATATCAATAGGTGCACCTGTTTTTCCTTCTATATCATTATACATTGTACCAGCAACAGCAGCGAGATGGCCTCCAGCAGAACCACCAAAGATACCGATCTTATCTGGATTGATTTTAAATTCAGTTGCACGCGAGCGTACAAGACGAACAGCCCTTAGGACATCTTGAAGAGGTGCAGGTTGTCCATAATCACCTAAACGGTATTTTAGAATAAATACGGATACCCCAAGTTTATTTAACCAACCTGTTGACCCTCCCCCATCCATACCTACGGCAAGTCTTACATAGCCGCCGCCTGGACAAATAATAATTGCAGTTCCACATGCTTTGTCTGGATCTGCAGAAAAATAGGTCAGTGTTGGATTTTGTATATTGTAATACCTACCATCTACATGTTTTTCGGGGCCGGCATTTACATGAGCACCAGGAACTCCTTCTGGCCATATTGGAATCACTAAGCCTTCTTTAGCATTAGCATAACTTAAACACATTAGCCCTAAAGCTATAGATGCTAGGTAGGATCTTAGGGATTTTAATAAATTCATTTTCATTGCGCCTTTGTTAGCCATCCATGTGAATTCATCCATGAGGCTAAGCGGTCCGGCCATTCAGAGGTAGGTCCTAGATTAGGCTTCATTCCAAATCCGTGTGGGCCTTTAGCATAAAGGTGTAATTCAGACATAACTCCTGATTTTCGAAGTGCTTGGTAAAACATAATACTATTTTCAACAGGAACTGTTTTATCTTCTTCTGTTTGTACAATAAATGTAGGTGGTGTCGCTTTCGTCACTTGATCATCAAGGCTTAAATGATGCACCATTTCATCTGTTGGATTTAAACCAATTAAGTTGCTGCGAGAACCACCGTGTGCGTATGGCTTCTGTAATGTAATGACAGGATAAAGTAGCATTAGAAAATCAGGCCTAGCACTTACCGAATCAAGTGCAGCACCTGTTTTTCCTTCGGGAGCATCGAAGAGAGTTCCTGCGCTTGCTGCTAAATGACCGCCAGCCGAAAAGCCAAGAACACCGATACGGTCTGCTTTAATGTTAAACTCTGCTGCTCTCGATCTTACAAGGCGTATTGCTCTTAAGATATCCTGCAATGGTGCTGGATGACCATATTCCTTAAGTCTATATTTTATGATGAACGCTGTAACACCGTGAGCATTATACCATTTTGCTGGAACTATGCCTTCATGATCAAAAGCTAAGCGAGCGTAGCCACCACCTGGGCAAACAATAACTGCAGTACCATTGGCTAGTTTAGGGTCAGCTGGGTATACAGTGAGTGTAGGTGTATGGATATTTGAAACCCTCCCCCCTTCTTCATCTACTTCTGCAGTTGCATTGGCCTTAATGCCAGGAACACCCTCTGGCCAAAGAGTGATGATTTGATGGGTGTCTTTTTGGGCAAATACGTGGGCGGTCATAAGTAAGAAAGTAATGCTTAAAGCCGTTATACTGGGTTTAACATGCATAGTGAGAAAGAAACTGACTTTGGGGTTAATAGTAAGCAGGAGCCGTCTTTTAATTAAAGAAACCAAAATCTTTAATAAAGCCAATCAAACTTAAGTATCTGATATAAAAATTACTACATCCGAGCTTTACGCTCGCGATCAGTAATCGATGTTAAGGCAGCAAAGTCTTCATCTCTAGTGTTACTGTGTATACGGTAATCAAACTTATCTTGTTCTTTAAGTTCTTTTTCCGCTGTTTTCATGCGGTTCGCAATTTCAACTTCATCATCTTTTCCTCGAAGACGCATGCGATTCAAAAGGCGTTCGTGATCTATCACTATAAAGATAGTGACGATCGCTTTTTTAATTAATTCATTCTGGGATGCAAATTTGCGAAAGCTTTCTACCCCTTGTACATCTACACTCATTACAAGGTCCTGCCCGTTTTTAAGAGGATCTAGAACACTTGATTTAAGTGTTCCGTATTTCTTGTGACCATGTACCCATGCCCACTCAAGAAATTCTTCTTTTTGAATACGAGTATCAAAATCCTCGTGACTAAAAAAATGATAATCTATGCCGTTTATTTCACCTTCACGGGGTGCTCGTGTTGTAGTTGTAACAACGCGTGAAAAACCTATATTTTGATCTACTAAGCGATCACAGAGCGTGCTTTTCCCCGAGCCAGCAGGTCCAGCGAGTATCAAAAGCAGCGGTTGGCGTGGCATTCCGTTTAATAAATAAAAGAAACAATTATAAGCCAAAAACCATAGCCTAAAGATGCTGCACCGAGCATCACTGTTCGGTTTGGTTTTGCAGAGATAAATTCTAGAAAATTACGTAATCGATAAGGTTGTGCACCAAGCCAAATTGCTAAAGAAATACAGAGATAAACAAAACCCTTTTGAAAATAGATTAACGGGTGTTCATAATTCATATACCCCGCCATAAGTAGTGGCATTGCTGCCAGTAGGATAAGAATCGATAATCCACGAACTGCCAAGAAGTCGGGTACGCTCTTAAAGGCAAACAATGCAATGGCTGCAAAACCAACTAAAAGAATATTTTTGTAGTCGCCAAAATCTGCCGCTGAAAGATGCCAAATATTATATAAAAACCAGACAGTTGCGCCGCCAAAGAATATGACGGTAGCTATTTTAGATCTAGGGAACGCACGCAAAATACCCAGTGCTGCAGAGCGAGCTAAAAGAAGCGCTAGGCCTAACAGTGCTAAGACAATACCAGGTAATAGAATGGCTAGTGTGAGTGTCACGTAAGTATGCTATGATTGATGGAGATCTATTGCTTTGAGACGAGTTTAATAAAAACCAATATTATAGGCTTACATCAAGATCGCCATAAAGAGTGCTTACTGAAGCTCTTGTGATCTTTAGGGGCACTAATGATCCAATTAAACGTGGAGCTGCAGCAAATATAGCTACTCGGTTACCACGCGTACGTCCTGTATAGAGACGACCTGTTTTATCTAAACCCTCTACTAAGACCTCTTCAGTTTTACCGATAAGTGCAGCATTTCGTCTTACAGAGTTTGCTTCTAATATAGAAAGTAGAACTTGGTTTCGTTGCTCTTTTATATCCTCTGCTACTTGTGGCAGTAGGGCAGCTGGTGTACCTGTACGAATTGAATATTTGAAAACATACGCCATATCGTAGTTTGCAGTTTCAAATAGCGCGCGCGTATCTTCAAAGTCTTGATCTGTTTCTCCAGGGAAGCCCACAATCACATCTGTAGAAAAATACATATCCGGCTTAACTTTACGTAGCGCTTCAATTATTTCGAAATATCGCTCACGTGTATACGGACGATTCATCGCCTTTAGAATATTAGTACTACCTGATTGTAGAGGTAGATGTACGTATTCGCATAGTTTCGGTAAGCGGCCATATGCCTGCACTAAATCATCTTTAAATCCACGTGGATGTGGAGATGTAAAGCGGATACGCTCGAGCCCGTCGATTGCATGTATTTTTTCCAACAACTGGACAAATGGCGTTATCCCATTTGTATGCGGATAATCACGACGACCATAACTGGTAACAATCTGACCTAAAAGCGTAATTTCTTTAACCCCTTTTTCGACTAAGGTGCGTGTCTCAGAAACGATATCTTCCATAGGTCTGGAACGTTCATCTCCACGTGTTTTAGGAACAATGCAGAAAGCGCAATCCATATTGCAGCCTTGCTGAATTGATACAAAAGCACTGACTTGTTTTTCCTCAGGCTCGATATGGTCTCGAATTGTATTTTGAGAACCTACCTCTTCTTCTGTATCAATGATTGTTTCACCAATTGGAACACCTGAATCTTTAGCTGCCCTTAAGTTATCGAGATAATCTGGAACGCGGTGAAATTTTTGAGTTCCTACAATTAAATCAACATCCGGTAATTGATCTAGTAGTGAGGCTCCACGGTTTTGTGCCATGCAGCCAAGAATACCTAAAACAAAGTCAGGATTCTTTTTTCGTTTATTTAATACGTTAGCAGCTTTTCCTATAGCCTTTTGTTCGGCCGCATCTCTAACGCTGCAGGTATTAAGCAGTAGCACATCGCACTGATCTTCAGAATTAACGATACGGTAACCCCTAGAGCGTAACATAGCGGCTACAGCCTCGCTATCTCGCTCATTCATCTGACAACCGTAGGTTTTGATATGAACTCTATTCACAACGTAGAACGTTCTTAATTAAACACCTGTGGCCTAGCGTCAAACCTTCCCCAATGGCACAAAGAGGCTCGTGTTTGGTCTAGTATAAGAACAATACCCTTATTAGCTCATTGTTTAGCCTTATGAAACCTTTTGTAGCCATATTGACCGTCTTAGGGGTCTCAACTAGCTTAGTAGCTGCTGAACCCAACAAGTCGTCAACAGACGACCTCTATCAGCTTGGTAAGCAATTGTTTGATCAGTACGCCCCAGCGGAGGTTAAGGCTCAGTATGACTTTCCATCAAGAGAAGAGGCAGATAAGACCTTGGTAAAGCTACAAGAGGCTTTAGACGGAGGCTCTTTTAAAGAGTTAGCACAGTATGAATCACAAGCTCAACTAATTCTTACTTTTCTTAAAACTATACCAGAACAGGCAGATACAACTGATTGGCTAGAATCTCGAATGGATGAAATTGAAGAGGCTAAAGCAGCAACGCTTGCCCCTGCAGTGATTGCTCCGCAAAAACAAGCTCGACTTGAATCGCCTGTTATATCTGCTGTTCCCAGCAAACCACTACGAGGTACCGAACAAATACCTTATTATGCGCAGTGGCTTGTTCGTGCTAAAAATAAAACTAGGACTAATGTTGATCCAGGTTTAATTAAAACATTACAGAAAGCATTTGAAGCTGAAGGTGTACCACCCCAACTCATATGGATAGCAGAAGCAGAATCCTCAATGAATCCCTCTGCGCGTAGTCCTTCTGGAGCACGCGGTTTATTTCAACTCAAATCAGATACAGCTAAGGAATTTGGCTTAAGCACTTTTTTACCCGATGATCGCACTGATCCTTCTAAGTCTGCTCGTGCTGCAGCGCGCTATCTTAAACAATTAGGAAACGATCTAGGTTCGTGGCCACTAGCTTTAGCAGGCTACAATGCAGGTGAAAGTCGTGTTAAAAAATTACTCGAATCTCGCCATGCAAAAACGTATGCACAAATTGCAGATTCTTTGCCTGCAGGAACGCGCATGTATGTTCCCAAAGTGTTTTCAATTGTGGAAGTGCGCACAGGCACTTCACTAGACCATATACCTCGACCTAATTAAGCGTTTTGGCTTATTTGCCGCGACGCTTAAGGCCTAGCTGTGCTACTGAATAACGAACAATACTTTCGTTATGTTCAACTTCTGCAGGATGTAAAGTGGCTGCAGCAGCTAAAGCATCTTGAGCTCTTTTGAGCGCATCTTCTACTGCAGATTCATCAATCTTTTCTTCTTCAATCGCTCTTTGAGCTAGTACAGATACGCGGTCACCGATGACTTGGGCAAATCCATCACCAACAACAATTGCAATTGATTTACCGTCTTTAGTGATGCGCAGTTCTCCGCTTTGTACCTGGGTGATTAAAGGTATATGCCCAGGTAGAATTCCTACTTCGCCTTCCTTGGTAGGAAGCACGACAGTGTCGATCGTATCTGAGTAGACACGAGCATAAGGAGTGACGATGTCTAACTTGAGGAGCATCGGTTACTTGCTTTTGCTTGCGGCGATAACTTCATCGATTCCGCCCTTCATGTAGAAGTCACCTTCTGCAACATCATCAAGCTGTCCTTCTAAGATCATCTTGAATCCGCGCACGGTGTCTTTAACAGGAACATATTTACCAGGAGAACCGGTGAACACTTCAGCTACGTGGAAAGGTTGTGAAAGGAAGCGCTGAATTTTACGAGCGCGATAAACGGTGAGTTTATCTTCAGGAGATAATTCATCTAAGCCTAAGATGGCGATGATGTCTTGAAGATCTTTGTAACGTTGAAGCACACGTTGTACTTCACGAGCAACTGCGTAGTGCTCGTCACCTACGATATCAGCTGCAAGAGCTTTAGATACAGAGGAGAGAGGATCAACTGCAGGATAGATACCTAATTCTGCAATCGAACGTTCAAGCACGATAGTTGAATCTAAGTGAGCAAAGGTATTTGCAGGTGCTGGATCTGTAAGATCGTCAGCAGGTACATACACAGCTTGGAATGAAGTAATCGAACCCTTCTTAGTTGATGTGATGCGCTCTTGGAGCATACCCATTTCACTTGTTAGTGTAGGTTGATAACCGACTGCTGAAGGTGAACGTCCTAGCAGTGCGGATACTTCAGAGCCTGCTTGTGAGAAACGGAAAATGTTATCCACGAACAAGAGCACGTCTTGATTTTTTTCATCACGGAAGAATTCAGCCATTGCGAGTGCCGATAAAGCAACGCGCATACGAGCACCTGGTGGCTCATTCATTTGACCGTATACTAATGCTACTTTCGATTTACTGAGATCTTTTTGATCGATAACGCCCGCCTCAGACATTTCATGGTAAAGATCGTTACCTTCACGTGAGCGCTCACCTACTCCAGCAAAGATTGAGAATCCGCTACGAGCTTTAGCGATGTTATTAATGAGCTCCATGATGACGACGGTTTTACCTACGCCAGCACCACCGAATGCACCAACCTTACCACCCTTAATAAAAGGACAGATCAAATCGACAACTTTGATACCTGTTTCGAGAATATCGGCTTTCGTGTCCTGATCAATTAGAGCAGGAGCAGCGCGGTGAATAGGATAACGCTTTACTGCGTCAACAGGACCGCGACCATCTACAGGGTCACCTGTGACATTAAAGATACGACCAAGTACACCAGGACCAACTGGTACCGAGATTGGGCCGCCGGTGTCTGTAACAGACATACCACGCTTTAAGCCTTCTGAGGACGACATGGAGATAGCGCGTGCTAGTCCAGATCCAAGATGTTGTTGAACCTCGAGAGTCAGACGTTCGGTGCGTCCACCTACTTCGAATTCAATGAAGAGTGCCTGATAGATAGGCGGAATTGAGTTCTCCTCGAATTGGACGTCAACTACAGGTCCGATGATTTGGGTGATCTTGCCGGTATTCATTGCGATAAAAGGTCGAGGTTTAGCTAGATGTAAATGACGCAGCAGCGATTTCTAGAATTTCCTGAGTAATCGCAGCCTGACGTGCTTTGTTGTATTTGAGAGTGAGTTCTGAAAGTAGACTTGTTGCATTATCTTTCGCCGTCTTCATAGCCACCATACGAGCACTTTGCTCGGAAGCTTTTGCAGATAACACGAGCTGATAAATTTGATGATTAACGTAGAATGGTAGTAGTGAGTTTAAAACTTCACTAATATCAGGTTCGAAAAGAACCTCGCGATCATCGGCATGGGGAACGCGTACACTACCACCTGTGTAGCTCGCTGAACTTATAAAATCTTTAAGAGATGGCAGCGGTAGAATCGGACGTACCTTAGCTTCTTGAATTAAAGTATTTTTATAACGTGGATAAATTACTTCGAGTGTATCAATAGACCCTTCGGTAAAATGCTTAACCATCAATTCTGCTGCTGATCTAACCTCATTAAAAGGTACGCGGTCATGAACTGGAAAATCAGCAACTAGGTCGCGTTTAGTTCTCGTTAAGAACTGCATGCCTTTTCTACCAATTACATAGAACTTAGTTGGAGTTTTAATCTCCATAACTAATTTAAATAAATTAGCATTAAGAGGACCACATAGTCCCTTATCTGTAGTCACTAATAAAATACCACGCGTCCTTACAGGGCGTTGTACCAAGAAAGGATGATTTGTTTCACCAACATGTGTTGAGAGTGAAGCAAGCATGTCGGCCATCAAGTTTGCATAAGGTCTTCCAGCAAGAGCTGCTTGCTGTGCCTTTTTCATCTTTGAAGCCGAGACTAGCTCCATCGCCTTGGTAATTTGGCGTGTATTTTTGACCGACTTGATGCGTCGGCGGATGTCTCGTGTTGATGCCATGAGCTTAAGCGGTGGGTATCTTAGGCTGAGAAGGTTGACTGCCAGCTATCACAAGCTGTCTTTAGTTCTGCTTCAATTTCAGCATCCACTGCTGCTTTAGTACGAATCTTGGTTAACAACGTGTCATGACGTGTTGTCATGAACGTTCTTAAGGAAGCCGCTGCACTCATCACTTTAGAAATAGTAAGGTTTTCGTAGTAGCCCTTTTGCATAGCCCAAAGTGTTACGACCTGTAGCTCAATAGAGATTGGATCGAAAGCAGGCTGCTTGAAGAGTTCTACTACACGAGCACCACGATCAAGTTGTGATTTAGTTTTAGCATCTAAATCAGAACCGAATTGGGAGAATGCGGCTAGTTCACGGAATTGAGCGAGTTCACCCTTCAACTTACCAGCAACTTGTTTTGTAGCTTTTAATTGTGCAGCAGATCCTACACGTGATACGGATAGACCTACGGATACCGCTGGACGAATACCTTGATTGAATAAATCAGTTTCAAGGAAGATCTGTCCATCAGTGATCGAAATTACGTTTGTAGGAATGTAAGCAGATACGTCGCCAGCAAGCGTTTCAATAATAGGCAGTGCTGTAAGAGATCCTTTACCATCAAGACGTGCTGAACGTTCAAGGAGGCGGCTATGTAAATAAAATACATCTCCTGGATATGCTTCACGACCAGAAGGACGCTTTAAAATTAATGAGATCTGACGATACGCTACAGCGTGCTTAGAAAGATCATCATACACGATCAAGGAATCCATGTTGTTTTCCATGAACCACTCGCCCATTGATGCACCGGAGTAAGGAGCGATGTATTGATTAGCTGCATTGTCAGCTGCAGGTGCTGCTACGATAATAGTGTATTCTAATGCACCTGCATTTTCTAAAGCAGCAATTGTACGAACAATGTTTGAATTCTTCTGACCAATTGCTACGTAAATTGAATATACAGGACGGAACTTTGGATCGCCAGATGCGAGGCCAACTTTATTGATCTTTGCTTGGTTGATTATCGTATCAACGGCAATGGTAGTTTTTCCTGTACCACGGTCACCAATAATTAATTCACGCTGACCACGTCCGATTGGAATCATGGAATCAATTGCCATAATACCAGTTAGGAGTGGTTGGGTTACCGATTTACGTTCGATAATACCAGGGGCAATTTTTTCTACAGGATAAGTTTCTTTGGCATCAATCGGACCTTTGCCATCGATAGGTTGTCCAAGCGCATCTACTGCGCGGCCAAGAAGTGCTTTACCAACAGGAACAGACAATAGCTTGCCAGTTGTTTTAACTTCATCGCCTTCTTTAAGCTGAGATACGTCACCTAAGATAACACAGCCTACTTCGTTTTCTTCTAAGTTAAGTGCGATACCAATAGCTCCGCCAGGGAACTGTACCATCTCATTATACATCACATCCGAGAGGCCGTCGATTTTAGCGACGCCGTCGGCAAGAGTGCGGATAGTACCGGTGTTCTTGCGTACCGCTTTGGCTGATAGCTTAGCAATTTGCTGTTCGATTTGTTCTAGGACTGTGCTCATTCGCGTGGGAGAGTTAGACTGAAAGGGTTTATACGTTTTCCGCTAAGCTTGTTAATTGGCTTGAGAGGGATGATTCAAAAATATCATCGCCAAGACGTACACGGATACCAGCTAGTAAGTCTGGATTTGATTTAACCGTTGTAGTGATTGTGCGTTTAAATTTTGCTGTGAGTGTTGCTGCAATTGATTTTTGAATCGCATCAGAAATTGGGCCAGCATGTTCAATGATTGCTGCACTGCGACTAAGCTCTGCAGAGACTAAACGTTTGTATGCATTTAATACCATCACTGCATTAGCTGGTTTGTGCGCTTCAACATATTCTAATACACCAGCCACTTGACTTGGTGATACTGAGCCATCAACTACACTCAGCTTTAGGAGCTGACGTGCAAATTGTTCTGCAGCTTTAGATTGAACGGACATTTTATATTAGACGTTAGTTAGCTCTTTAGCAGCAGCATCGTTATAGCGTGAGCGGTCAGCATCTGATAGTTCACGTGCGAGTACTTTTTGTGTTGTAGCAACAACCAAGCGGGAAATTTCAGAGCGTGCCTCTGCAAGCATTTTTTTCTTTTCCAGTTCGATAGCAGCTTGGGCTTTAGCGAGAATCGCATTTGCTTTCTCGATAGCCTCCTGTTGCTGCTTATCTGCGAAATCCTTGGAGGATTTCTGAGTATCAGCAACGAATTGAGCTGCTTTATTCTGAGCGTCTTTAAACTGCTGATCGTTTATTTGTTTAGCAGATTCTAATTCTGCTTTCATCTGCTCTGAGTATTTCAGACCAGCTTCAATTTGTTTTTGGCGCTCGTGTATCGTCCCCATGATTGGCTTGAACGCAAATTTCCAAAGAACAAATGCGACGATCGAGAAGTTGACGACCTGGGCCAACAGACGTGGAAGATCGACACCGAAATCAGTACTGATTTTGGTTATCGTCTCGGTAAGTCCGCCGGACGCTTCTGCTAATAAAAACAGCGGATAGCTCATGGGATTTTAAAAAAGGGAAGTGGTGGATTAAAACAGAATTTTAATCCACCATGATCTAATTACGGTGAATTATTTACCTAAGAACAAGGAGTAGAAGGCAACTGCTTCTGCAAGGGCCATTCCAAGAATGCCCTGAACAAGGATTTTACCTGATGCTGCTGGATTGCGGCCTACTGCTTCAACAGCCTTAGTACCAACGAATCCTACGCCAAGTGCGGCTCCGAGACAGCCTAGTGCGCCTTGTATGCTACCTGTGATTTCAGCGATGATGCTCATGTTATATATATATTTTATTGGTTTTTTGTTTCACTGTCCGCACGCATAGGCACGGTCCCAGTGTAAAGAGTGTGAGATTCTTGGAAGCTCAGTGGCTACCGTGATCCTCCTCGGCGTGATCGTCGCCGTGATTACAAATTAGTCCGATATAAACGCTCACTAATAATGTGAAGACTAAGGCTTGTACAAATCCGATTAACATTTCTAAGAAATAGAAAGGAATTGGTAGACCCCACTTCGATATCTCTGACATCGAGTGCATTAGGTTTTCGCCACCGTATACATTCCCAAATAAACGGAAGGATAAAGAAATTGGACGAAAGAGAATCGAAACGATTTCAATGATACCAACCAAGAAGAATACAACGTAAAGAAACAGATACAAAAGAAATGGAACTTCAGAACGCTCTGCCTTATTGCCGAATAGATCTTTATAGATCGCACCAAAACCTGCGTATCGAATAATAAAATATAACCATGCTATGAAAGAGACGATCGCAAGTGCGAAAGTCATATTCAAATCTGCATTTCCTGGACGAATAAATTCAAGCCAGCTGTTGGTTGCGTGGTCACGCACTAATAATGTACCAACGCCTGGAAATAAACCGCTCCAGTTTTGAATTAAAATAAATGTAAAAAGTGTGACTAGAACTGGAAATGTAGCCTTAGCTACTTTGTTTCCTACAATCGGTGAGGTTAGATCCAGGATTCCTTGTACCAAAGTTTCTACAACAATTTGGCCACCTGTTGGTTTTAATTTAGGTGTTCCAGCTGCTAGCCTAATCACTAAAATAATAACCAATGCAACTACCCAGCTAGTTACTATACTATTAGATACTGGAAGCGGTCCAATATTGAATAGGTTCTCAGCACTTTGGGATACCCCACTCTCTGCGGCATGAGCCTGCAGAGCTGCCATAAAAGGCAACGCGAGAAATGTTAGGTTTTTGATGCTGGAAAGGCGCACGCGAGGTTCGGTCGTTGTGTTTAAAGGTTAAACGAAGCCGGAGCTACCGAGTTCAGTCAACCTTGGAAAAGACCAATTTGATGGAAACTTTAATATAATTAGGTAATTCGTTCACTAAAAAACGCCTTCTAATACTGAGGCCTAAAACTTGAGTAAAAATTGCTACATTCAATAAATCATAAATAATTGATAATCAGTATATTACAATATATTAACCACTCGGTAGCGTGTAATTAAGGGTCTGTTTTTGGTGCTTTCGTTTATATAATCATATGAATAGTAATTATTTATGTAATTTAAAAGCCGTTACAATCGTTACTTTAACTTTAATTAGCCGCGAATGTCCGTTGAGTGACAGTATAGCTTCTACAGTGAGATCCGTTACAAACTGCGTTCTGTATCACTTAAGCTTACAGATAAGGCAATTTAAGGTAAATTGCCTACCTTACTTAGCTGCCTTACTTATCAGGCTAAGACCTCGTAACTGACTTAGTACATTAGGATCACCATCAATCCCGAGAAATGCACTTTCTTACGTCATCAACCATAAACTCACGCACTGAGGATAAACTGCCTGGTTCTATTACAATAGGGCTATCTAAAAATCGCTGCACAAACTATGGAGTGAACGTTCTTAAGCCTGTAAACAAAACACGATCACAATAAGATTTAGTGATCGCGATTGGTGGACTTCAGGGAAGAAACTTTTTAGACAAAACATCTAGCATCCCTTGTTAAACGCTAACTAGAACTAAAAGTCCGTTTCAACTTGTAAGTGTATTTCATATATAAATACACCTTGTTTTTTAATTTCCGCAGCAAATTCGAATTTTAATTATCGAATTATTTCTAAAATACTCATTTCACTTTTATTGCATTCAAAGAGTTGTGACCTTTTGAGCGAGCTTGGAAAACAGTTTCTTTATCAAATGGCCACGGATCATTTGTTATATTTAATTGTTTTTCCATAGTAACGTTTTTGTATACCGAATCAAAATATGGTTTATGATCGGTTCTAAAATACATTCGACCTGACAGCATTACTTTTTTGGATACAACTTCGATAAATTCTGGCTGCATGATGCGATTCTTGTGATGCCTACGTTTCGGCCACGGATCTGGAAACAGTACATAGACAGAGCTAAATTTTATTTGCTCCGGCAGTGCAGCTATGAAGTCTAAAGCGTCTGCTCGCAAAAAATGTAGATTAGTTAGTTTAGCACGCTTCTTCTTTTTGTCTGCTCTAGTTATGCGGTCTTTTTCAATATCTAATCCAATGCAAAGTGCATTTGGGTGTGCCGCTGCATAAGCCGTTAAAAAATGTCCGTGTCCGCAGCCTACCTCCCATACGATTTCCTTAGTGTCGATAAGTTCTTTTGAAATCCATTCGGCGAGTGCAAGGCGTCTAGATTTAACTAAATCAAAATAATCAGTCGTTCGGCTCAGTGTTTCCATCGCTTTTCTTTCCTCCCCTACTCGATTCTATGTAGATCATTAAAATGCTTACATCCGCAGGATTTACACCACTTATGCGGCTAGCTTGGCCTAGATTCTGGGGTTTAAATTCAGTTAATTTAAGGGCGCTTTCTTTGCGTAGGCCTTTAATGGTTTTATAGTCTATATCAGCTGGAAGCTTAATGTTTTCTATATGATCGAGCTTAAGAATCTGCCTCTGTTCGCGTTCTAGATATCCTTGATAAACAACACGATATATAACTTCGGAACGAATTGCATCAGTTTCAGCTAAAAACTCTGCAGGAAGCTCAACTTTATCGTCTTGTCGACGCATATGAGCTGCCCACTTACCGCCTTTAGTGCTCTTCTCTTCGAAGAAGGAAATCCATTTTTGTATCTTTTGTTGTTTTGCCTCTATCCGACTTATTCTGCTTTCTGACAACAATTTAAAAGATTTTGCATAGTGCAATAAACGCAATTCAGCGCTTCCGTGATTAAATAATAGTCTATGCTCTGCCCTACTAGTAAACATACGGTAAGGTTCGTTGGTTCCTTTCGTTACTAGGTCATCAATCAGAACGCCGATATAAGATTCATGGCGTTTCATAACCAGTGGCTCAAGGCCTCTAACTTTTTGTACTGCGTTTACTCCTGCTACTAATCCTTGCGAAGCTGCTTCTTCATAGCCTGAGGTTCCATTAATCTGCCCTGCTAAAAACAAATTTTCTACCTTCCTAGATTCCAGAGATGGATATAGCTGTGTAGGCTGCGCAAAGTCGTATTCAACAGCATATGCAGGTCTTAGTAAGACTGCATCTTCAAGACCTGGTATGCTATGGACCATATCCAGCTGCACGTCGAATGGTAGAGACGTAGATAAACCATTTATGTAGTATTCGTTCGTAGAACGTCCTTCAGGCTCTAGAAATAGCATATGCCTGGATTTATCTGCAAAACGTACAAATTTATCCTCTATACTAGGGCAATAGCGTGGTCCTATTCCTTCTATCTCGCCACTATACATTGCTGACTTATGCAGGTTATCTCGAACTATTTTTGCCGTTTCAGGTGCTGTATACGTTATCCAGCACGAGATTTGTTCACTGCCTGGTTTCCATCCTAGACGAGTTTCTGTCGAATGTTCCACGTGGAACATATCTTCAACATCACGCGTATCATGGAATGCAAATAGTGTTGGGCTGCTATCACCTTTTTGTTCCTCTAGCTTGGTAAAGTTAATGCTGCGACCTAGAATGCGTGGTGGTGTGCCTGTCTTTAAGCGTTCTAATTTGATTCCTGCTTCGAGTAGACTTGATGAAAGGGATTTAGCGCTAAAGTCCCCCAGGCGACCCCCTTCATTCTTATTACTGCCTATATGCATTAGTCCTCTTAAGAAAGTTCCTGTGGTGATCACTACAGTCTTACCCATGAAATCAATATCTAGATTAGTGCGACATCCGATAACTTTACCGTCTTTGAATATCAAACCTGTGACCGTTGCTTGGAAAATTTGAAGGTTCTGCTGTAACTCTAAGGTATGTTTTAATCTGAACTGGTAAGCCTTTTTATCGCATTGAGCACGAGGGGATTGTACTGCTGGACCTTTCGATTCGTTTAGTAATCTAAACTGTATTCCTGTTAGATCTGTATTGATTGCCATCTCACCGCCTAAAGCGTCTATCTCTCTTACCATTTGTCCTTTAGCTTGACCGCCAATAGCTGGATTACAGCTCATCTGGGCAATGGTATCAATATTACCAGATAGAAGTAGGGTAGAGGCTCCCATGCGCGCTGCAGCAAGTGCAGCCTCAACACCCGCGTGTCCAGCTCCACAAACAATTACATCGAAAGGTATGTTATTGTATATCAACGTATTATGAATTTTTAATGTGTTTATTAGCGTAGACGATTAAGCGCTCCAGAAAAGGCTGTATTCTACAGGACTAAATAAACCTTAATATCGAATACAATTAGTAGCCATTCTTGCAACACCAACACCAAAACGAATTTTTAGGCTAAGCCCAGGGTAGGCGATAGTAACTATAAGCCCACAGTACTATAAGCCTACTATTTACCTATGCAGAAGGACGCGAATAAACGGTCTAAGATTTGTTCGTTATCAATATGTCCGGAAATCTCTCCAAGAAAATTTAAAGCAGAACGCAAGTCACTGGCTAAAAGTTCTGTTGGTGCATTTGTATCCAACTTAACAAGCCCTTCACGTAAACATGTTTGCGCTTGGGATAAGGCATGTGCGTGACGCGCATTAATAAAAACAGCATCCTCTTCGGACGCGGGTTTTAAGCTATCTGCTTTTTTTATTATCCACTCTTTGAGTAAATCTACACCTGTTCCATTATATGCAGAAATAAGTACAGTGTTAATTTGATTAGGGATTAAAGCAGTGGGAGTAGAGACCGTTAAAAGATCTGACTTATTAAGTACAGTGAGTGTATTTGAAGAAGTAATATGTTCTGTAATACGCGAATCTGTTACCGGTGCTTTTTTAGTTGAATCAACAACGAGCAAAATAATATCTGCTGATTGAATGCATTCGACAGTTTTATCTATGCCTAGTTTTTCGATTGGATCTGGATTGATGTTAAGTCCTGCAGTGTCAACTAAACGAATACAGTGAGGACCTATGATTATCCTCTCCTCGAGAAAATCTCGTGTTGTGCCTGCTTGAGGACTAACTATAGCGCGATCTCTTCCAATTAAGCGATTGAGTAGGGAACTCTTACCTGCATTTGGTTCTCCAATAATAACTGTTCTTATTCCATCTCTTAATAAATCGCCGTAGCGCTGTGTAGCTAGCAATTGTATCGATCCGTCGAGTACGCGATTTATATATCCCTTAATTTTATTTTTATCTTCTTCGGGGAGATCTTCTTCTGGAAAGTCTATATATGCTTCAACAGTAGCTACTGCACTTATCAGCTCGTTGATAATCGGTTTCATGTGAAGCGCTAAGCCGCCTCTTAATTGGCGATTCGCTGCAGCTAAAGCTCTTTCACTACGCGCAGAAATTAAATCCATCACTGCTTCAGCTTGGCTTAAATCGATTCGGCCATTTAAAAAACTGCGACGTGTAAATTCTCCCGGTTCCGCTAAGCGACATCCGCGCTCGAGAAGATCGCTTAAGATGCGCTGCGTGATGTATGGGTTTCCGTGACAGGATATTTCAAGAACATGTTCTCCAGTTGATGAATGCTTTTCTGGATAATAAGTAAAAATGACATCATCTACTGTGATGCCAGTTTTGTCTTTATAATCGGCATATTTCGCTAAACGAGGGCGGGGTTCTTCTGCTTGAAATATTTCAGCTAGTACGAGCGCACCAGGGCCTGATATGCGTACAATGGCCAAAGCGCCACTTCCCGAAGGTGTGGCTAATGCCGCGATAGTATCGAACGATTGAGCCATACGTTAGCTAACCAGGCTTTAACCCGGTTAGCTTAGAGACCGATTACTCTGTTGTGCTCGCAGCAATTGTTTTTCCTGGGGTGACCGTAACCTTCGCCAAGATTTCCTTAGTCAGCTTAGCAGCTAGCTCGGGTTTTTCTCTTAAGGTTAACTTAGCAGCGTCACGACCTTGGCCAATGAGTTCGCCTTGGTAAGCGATCCATGAACCCTTCTTATCCAACACTTTATGTTCAACTCCGAGATCGATAATTGAGCCTGTACGTGAGATTCCTTCATCGTACATGATATCGAATTCGCATTCAGTGAAAGGAGGAGCAACCTTGTTTTTAACGACTTTGATCTTGGTGCGATTACCAATGACTTTTCCCTCAGGGGTCTTGATTTGATCCTTACGGCGGATGTCTATACGTATGCTAGAGAAGAACTTAAGTGCTCTTCCACCAGGGGTTGTCTCAGGACTACCGAACATTACGCCTATTTTTTCACGTATCTGATTGGTAAAGATACAGATACATTTTGTTTTGCTTACTACAGCAGTGAGGCGGCGCATAGCCTGACTCATTAAACGTGCTTGTGAGCCAACCGTTGCATCTCCCATTTGACCATCGAGCTCTTGTTTTGAAATTAAGGCTGCAACTGAGTCTAAAACGATCACATCAATAGCATCTGAACGAATTAGGGTCTCAGTGATGTTTAGAGCATCTTCGCCGCTGTCTGGTTGAGAGACCAAGAGGTCGTCTAGGTTAACGCCAACGATTTTAGCATACTTAGGATCTAATGCATGCTCAACATCGATAAAGGCAGCTAGGCCGCCGTTACGCTGAGCTTCTGCAATAACACTTAAACAAAATGTTGTTTTACCGGAAGATTCTGGGCCGTAAATTTCCATTATACGACCACGTGGTAAACCACCTACACCTAGAGCTAGATCGATTGCGAGTGAACCTGTCGACAGAGTATCGACTTTCATTTTATGCGCGTCGCCCATACGCATGATTGTACCTTCACCAAATTGTTTTGTGATGGCGCTTAGCGCGAGATCTACACTTTTACGTGCGGATTGATCTACAACTGGTGCTGCTTTTTTTTCTGCAGCTTCTTTAGATGATGCGGAGGATTTTGACATAGAGAAAACAGTTTAAGGGTGATGTTAGCGGATTTATACTAGGAAATAACAGATTTAATAAAACGTTTGATTGAATCCGGCCTTAAGCAAGGCAAGGCGTCAAGAAACGTTTATAATCTATAATAGCAAGTGAGTGAACACCCCCCCTGAAATATGGTCTATTTAAACTTTGTAATAATCTTTATACCAAGTAACGAAACGGGACAAACCAGTCTCTAAGGATACTTTGGGTGTATAGTGAATATGTTGCTTAACTCGTTCAAGATCAGCGCATGTTTCGAACATGTCTCCGGGTTGGGGTGGTAGGAGCTCCAGCTGAGCTGTTTTGCCTAGCATTTGCTCGAGCATTTTTACAAAAAGTAGGGTTTCAACAGGGCGATTATGGCCCAAATTGAAGATGCGGGAAGGTCCGAGTGGCAGAGCCCTAGCTTCATCAATAGGGTAGAGTAACGCTCTAACAACTCCGTCTACAATATCATCAATATAGGTGAAATCTCGCAGGTTTTTACCTTCGTTAAAAAGACGCACCGGTTTTCCCTCTGAAATTGCCTTAGAAAATAGGCTAGGGGCCATGTCAGGTCTGCCCCAAGGACCATAAACGGTAAAAAACCTAAGCCCTGTTATCTTTAAGCCATGGGTAAGTGCGTAACTATGAGCCATAAGCTCATTACTTTTCTTTGTGGCACCGTAAAATGATGTAGGTTGATTGGTATCACTATCCTCTCTGTAGGGGGCTTTCGCTCCTGAGCCATAAACACTGCTACTTGAAGCATAAACTATATGCTTTGGCGGTGTTTTGCGGCAGGCCTCCAGGACACTTGCAAATCCAACAAGGTTGCTGTGAACGTAGGCTTCAGGATGATCCACACTGTAGCGAACGCCTGGTTGTGCCCCTAAATGAGCTACATAGTCCGGCTTAAAATGATCTACTAAACCCGCAAATTTAGCAGTGTCTGCAAAATCAGCCTGTATGAACCGAAAGTCCTCAAATTGCTCGAGTTTTGTCAGACGTGCCTTCTTGAGACTGACGTCGTAGTAATCCCCAAGATTATCTACACCAAGAACTTCACACCGATTCGTTTCAGCGAGGCGGTGTACAACCTGGTGGCCGATGAAACCGGCTGCACCGGTGACGAGGACTTTCATAGAAGGTTGATAAAGAATACTCAGCAGATGTGCTAGGATAAAAGCCTGATCAAAAGATACATTATTTTGCTGAATTGGTATGGCTCAGGCTATAGCTAATAAAGAATCGCCCAAACTCATTCGCCAAATCACCAAAATTAACAAGACAGTACTTGCACCTAAGTTAATCAACCTTATAGATTAAAACGATTTTTCGTCTGCTTATATACGTCTATGAAGATCAAGGCATATCTTAAACCCTCCTGTGGCTGGTCAAACGGCGTTCGCGCTATCTTACGCAAGCATGGCTTGGAGTTTGAGGATATTGATATTATCAATAACCGCGAAAATTATGCCGAGATGGTGAAGAAGTCCGGACAGCCACTTTCACCATGTGTTGAAATCGATGGCGTTATGCTTGCCGACATATCAGGTGAAGAAGTGGAAAACTATTTACTCAGTAATGATCTCGTTAAACCAACTGCTGAAGCAGTTAACGTCCCGACCAATGCGGGATGTTCTGATGAGGAACATGCTAAAATGGCCACTAAAACAGTTCGCTTCTTTTGAAGGTGCGGAATCTTTCAACTAACAATTTTTGAAAGTCCGGCCCTTCAAGAGTCGCCGGACTTTTTTGCGTATTTAAACAGATGCACACGAGTACAGAAAATTCCAACCAGTTATCTAAGGGCTTAGGTCTTCCAGCTAAGCAGGGTCTTTATGATCCTCAGTTTGAGCATGACGCCTGTGGCGTTGGCTTTGTTGCGGATATCAAGGGCCGTAAATCCAATGCGATTCTTAAACAGGCTATTCAAATTTTAAAAAATTTGGATCACCGCGGTGCAGCGGGTTGCGAAGTAAATACTGGTGATGGAGCTGGAGTTCTTATGCAGATGCCACACAGCTTTTTTAAGCAGGTGTGTACAAAAGCACGTATCACTCTACCTGAACCAGAGTGGTATGGTAGCGGAATTGTTTTTTTACCAAAAGACCGCATCAAGCGTCGCCGCTTAGAAGAGTTGTTTGAACAAATTGTTCAATCTGAAGGACAAACCTTTTTAGGTTGGAGAACAATTCCAACAGACAATAAATCACTCGGTGAAACAGCGAAATCAAGTGAGCCGTTTGCACGACAAGTATTTATTGGCCGTAATCCTGATTTAAAAGATGCTATGGCATTTGAGCGTAAGCTTTACGTCATACGTAAAAGAGCATACCGCGAAATTCGCACTTCCACAGCAGACGGCGCAGAATATTGGTATTCAGTAAGTCTTTCTTATAAAACATTTATTTATAAAGGCATGCTCTTAACAGAGCAGCTTGATAGCTACTTCACAGATTTGTTGGATCCAGGTCTTGAAACAGCGCTAGCGATTGTACATTCCCGTTTCAGTACAAATACATTCCCAAGCTGGGAACGTGCACATCCATATCGGTACATCGCACACAATGGTGAAATTAACACCGTACGCGGAAACGTTAACTGGATGCGTGCTCGTGAAGCGCTATTTGAATCCGAATTATTTGGAGAGGATATCAAAAAAATTCTTCCAATCGTAAATCCAAACAGTAGTGACTCGGGCATGTTCGATAACACACTCGAACTACTTGTTTTAGCAGGACGTCCGTTATCACATGCGATGATGATGATGATTCCTGAACCATGGTCGAACAACGAATCCATGGATGATGAACGTAAAGCGTTCTATCAGTATCACTCCTGTTTAATGGAACCATGGGATGGACCTGCTTCAATTGTGTTCACAGATGGTGATCAAATCGGCGCTATTCTTGATCGCAATGGACTTCGTCCTTCACGTTACTATGTAACCAAAGACGATCGTATTATTATGGCTTCCGAAGCTGGTGTACTTGATGTTGCTCCAGAAGACGTTGTTCAAAAAGGACGCTTACAGCCAGGGCGTATGTTTTTGGTCGATACAGTTCTTGGAAGAATTGTAGATGATGTTGAGCTTAAGAAACAATTCACATCAGAGAGACCTTACCGTCAGTGGTTGAATGATCATCTTGTTCATCTCGATGATATCGATGATGCACCGGAAGTGCCTGCTCCTGATCACAAGACTTTACTGCAACGCCAAGTTGCGTTCGGCTACACCTTTGAAGATGAGCGCACAATCTTAGCGCCTATGGCTAAAGACGGTGCGGAAGCAATCGGCTCGATGGGCCATGATGCAGCACTTGCCGTACTTTCAAATAAGCCACGTTTACTCTACGATTATTTTAAACAATTATTCGCACAGGTAACAAATCCTCCAATCGATTGTATTCGTGAAGAAATTGTTATCGCATCGGAAACGCGTTTAGGTTCAGAAGGTAACTTACTTAACCCTCAGCCTTCGGCATGCCGTCGCGTTGAACTTAAATGGCCAATCCTAACGAACGAAGAATTTGCAAAACTACGCCGTCAACATTTGCCGGGCCTAAAAGTTGGAATCCTTCCTATTTTATTCCGTGTAAGCCGTGGTGAAAAAGGACTAGCTAAATCGCTCGAAGAAATTTGTTCAATGGCTCGTCGCATGATCGAAGAAGAAGACATTAATGTACTTATTCTTTCAGATCGTGGTGTTAATAGTGAATATGCACCAGTACCAGCGCTGCTCGCAATTGCAGGACTACATCATTATTTAATACGTGAAGGTCTACGCACACGCGCTAGTCTTGTGCTCGAAACAGGTGAAGCACGTGAAGTACATCACTTCGCATTATTAATTGGATACGGCTGTAGCGCTATTAACCCTTACGTCGCTTTCGAAACAATCGATGGCATGATTCGTGACGGTCTTGTTACCGGAGTCGATCATAAGACAGCATGTAAAAACATGGTTAAAGCCGCCGCTAAGGGTGTGATCAAAGTCATGTCCAAGATGGGCATTTCTTCTATTCAAAGTTACCGCGGAGCTCAAGTATTCGAAGCGCTTGGTTTACGCCGTGATGTTATCGATCATTACTTTACGGGAACTGCATCTCGTGTAGGTGGTATTGGCTTGGATGTAATCGCACAAGAAGTACTTGTGCGTCATCATAATGCTTTTGCCCCGAGACTTGCTAACGCAAACGGTACTGTTCTAGAGTCTGGTGGCTTGTATCAGTGGAGAAATGATGGTGAGGCGCATTTGTTTACGCCTGAATCCATCCATAAGCTTCATAAAGCAGTGCGTACAGGTAGTACACTTGCCTATAAAGACTACGCCAATCAAATTAATGATCAGGCTAAGAAACTATGTACACTACGTAGCTTACTTGAGTTTAAAGATAGTACTGCGATCCCAATCGAAGAAGTAGAGTCAGCAGAGGCTATCATGAAGCGCTTTAAAACAGGCGCTATGTCCTATGGATCTATTTCTAAGGAAGCGCATGAGAATATCGCTATCGCGATGAATCGTATCGGAGGTAAGAGCAATACGGGCGAAGGTGGTGAAGAATCGGAACGCTATAAGCCAATGGCTAATGGCGACTCAAAAAATTCTGCTATCAAGCAAGTAGCTTCAGGCCGATTTGGTGTAACGAGCGAATACCTTGTTAATGCTAAAGAAATTCAAATTAAAATGGCACAAGGCGCAAAACCAGGTGAAGGCGGACAGCTTCCTGGTAGTAAAGTGTACCCTTGGATTGCCAAGACACGGCATACTACAGCAGGTGTAGGATTAATTTCTCCTCCTCCTCACCATGATATTTATTCTATCGAGGACTTAGCTGAATTAATTCACGACCTAAAAAATAGTAACAGACATGCACGTATTAGTGTAAAACTCGTTGCTGAAGTTGGTGTCGGTACTATTGCAGCAGGTGTTGCAAAAGCACATGCCGATGTCGTTTTAATCAGCGGTTATGACGGTGGTACAGGTGCATCTCCACAAACTTCAATTGTCCACGCAGGTTTGCCATGGGAATTAGGTCTTGCTGAAACACATCAGACACTTGTTTTAAATAATCTACGTAGCCGTATCGCTGTTGAAACAGACGGTCAATTAAAGACAGGCCGAGATGTTGCTATTGCAGCACTGCTTGGAGCAGAAGAGTTTGGTTTTGCAACTACAGCACTTGTGGCCTCCGGCTGCATAATGATGCGTGTTTGCCATCTCAATACATGTCCAGCAGGTGTTGCGACTCAAGATCCACAACTGCGTGCACGTTTCTCGGGTCAACCAGAACACGTAGTAAATTTCATGCGTTTTATTGCGGAAGACTTACGTGAAATCATGGCAAAGCTTGGGTTTAAAACGATTGATGAAATGGTAGGCCGTGTTGATCGCTTAGAGCCAAGCAAGGCAGTCAATCACTGGAAAGCCAAGGGACTTGATTTCAGTAATATTCTCTACCGTCCTGATATGGACGATACGGTAGGCCGTTATTGCCAAATTAAACAAGACCACGGTCTTGATAAGTCGCTAGATCTTACAACGATTCTTGAAATCTGTAAGCCAGCTATTGAACGCGGCGAGAAAGTTGTCGCTAAGATGCCGATCCGTAATGTTAACCGTGTAACGGGTACAATTACAGGAAGTGAACTTACAAAGAAGTATGGTGCAGCTGGTCTTCCTGAGGACACTATCCGCCTTCACTTCCAAGGTTCAGCTGGACAAAGCTTCGGTGCATTTGTGCCTAAGGGAATGACCTTGTTCTTAGAAGGCGATGCTAACGACTACATTGGTAAAGGGTTATCTGGTGGTAAGCTAATTGTTTACCCACCGGAAAAATCCACATTCAAAGCTGAAGATAATATTATTGTTGGTAATGTTTCATTAATTGGAGCAACCAGTGGGGAAGCTTATATTAATGGAGGTGCTGGTGAGCGCTTCTGTGTACGTAACAGTGGTGTTACTGCAGTTGTAGAATCTGTTGGTGATCACGGATGTGAATACATGACTGGTGGTCGTGTCGTTATTCTGGGTGCTACGGGCCGCAATTTCGCTGCGGGTATGTCTGGTGGAGTTGCCTACGTATTAGATGAAAAAGGTGATTTCGCTAAACGTGTTAACGCTGAAATGGTCGGCATCGAAAAGGTGCAAGCACCTGCAGATATTGCAGAACTCAAAGTAATCATAGAGCGTCATTTAACCTACACTAAGAGTAACAAAGCTAAGCTCGTCCTGGATCAATGGGATAAGATGCTTCCACGTTTTGTAAAAATTATGCCAAAGGATTATAAAAAGGTCCTCGAATCGATTCGTCGTGTTGAAGAACGTGGTCTTACGGGAGATGACGCAATTCTCGCAGCTTTCGAAGAAAATATACGAGATGCAGCACGTGCTGCTGGCAAATAACTGGCAACGAACTAATCCACAACTACTTCACACGATGGGCAAACCAACTGGATTTATTGAGTATCTGAGGGAGCTTCCTGTAGACCGTGCTGCGCTTGAGCGCATTAAGGACTGGAATGAATTCCATCATCACATGGAAGAAGACAAGCTGCGTAAGCAGGGAGCTCGCTGTATGGATTGCGGAGTTCCATTCTGTCATACCGGCAAATTGATTAGCGGTATGGCTGCAGGTTGTCCCGTAAACAATCTCATACCTGAGTTTAATGATTTAGTGTTTCGTGGCCTTTGGCATGAAGCTCTTGATCGTCTACACCGTACAAATAATTTCCCTGAATTTACTGGAAGAGTATGTCCTGCGCCATGTGAAGGTTCCTGTGTTCTCGGTATAAACAATCCACCTGTTACAATTAAGAACATTGAATGCACTATCGTAGATAAAGGGTGGGATGAAGGCTGGATTAATGCAGAAACTCCTTCGAACCGTACAGGTAAGAAAGTAGCTGTAATTGGCTCAGGACCTTCTGGTCTTGCTGCTGCAGCTCAATTAAACAAAGCCGGACACAGCGTCACTGTTTTTGAACGCGCTGATCGTCCAGGTGGATTACTCATGTATGGAATTCCAAACATGAAGCTCGATAAGAAAGAAGTCGTTCTTCGTCGTATTAAACTTTTAGAACAAGAAGGCGTTAAATTTATTTGTAACGCAAATGTGGGCGATAATGTAGAGCCGCAAATGTTTTTAAAAGAGTTTGATGCAACGATCCTTTGCGTTGGTGCAACCCAGCCACGCGATTTACCAATCGAAGGCCGTTCCTTGAAGGGTGTTCATTTTGCAATGGAATACCTTGGTGCAAACACTAAGGCAGTACTTGCTGGTGATCCAAAGAAAGCTCCGATTAGTGCAGCGGGTAAAGACGTAATAGTCATCGGTGGTGGTGATACAGGAACAGACTGCGTAGGATCATCCCTACGTCAGGGCTGTAAGAGTATCATTCAAATTGAAATTTTACCAAAGCCTCCTGGTGAGCGCACAAAGGATAATCCATGGCCTGAATGGCCTAAGGTTTACCGTATGGATTACGGTCAGGAAGAAGCAGCCGCTAAGTTTGGAGCAGATCCTCGTGTATATCTCACTACAGTTAAAAAACTCGTTGCTGATAATGCAGGCCAAGTAAAAGAAATTGTAACAGTGCGTATTCGTTGGGAGAAAAATGAAAAGGGCCAATTTACGCCGGTTGAAGAACCAGGCAGTGAGCAAGTACTGCCAGCACAACTGGTGTTAATTGCAATGGGTTTCACGGGACCCGAACAAACACTTTTAAAAGAAATTGGTTTATCTGTTGATGCACGTTCAAATATCAAAGCTGAATTTGAGCAGTACACGACAAACATTAAGGGCGTTTTTGCTGCTGGCGACTGTCGCCGTGGTCAAAGTCTTGTAGTGTGGGCAATCAATGAAGGTCGCGGTGTTGCACGTGAGTGTGATCGCTATCTCATGGGCACAAGCGATCTAGCTTAATTGGAAACACTCTGGAGTTTTATATACTGCAGAGTGATCTTCAGATAGGCTTTGAGTACAGATCGACAATCTAGCCTTAGTGCATAAAGTGAATTTATCGTATGCGCTCTAAACCAATACCTGGCTCAACAGGTGAAGTACTAACTTGTTTGCCATCGCCTTATGAGGCGCACAAAGCAACAGGGTTACTTTATTTACCTCGGTTTATTGCTAAGTGCAGGTATGTGAAGAAAAACGGATCTCTTCCTGCAAGTTACGCTAAAAATTATAAGAGAGGACTTGACCGCTTTTTAAGCATGCATCTAGGTGTTGATCCCGTACAAGTTGAAGCAGCAGTGCATTCAGCTCTTGATGATGCTGATCTAGATCAAAAGTTACTCAGTTTTTTCCCAAAAGATGTACGTGCTTCTATATGGAACCGTGAGCTAGTTCAAAAAGGAATGACGGCGGAGGGACAAAAGTTTTTACTCGAAGCTCTTACTGCAATGGGGTGTGCGGACCGTGCAGATCAAATTAAAAGTGTGCCTGATTTGATCGACTTCGATGAAGGTCGAATCGAATGATAATTACGGAATAAAACGTGGGACTGGCTCTCCTAAATGTAAACGGATAGATTCAATGTTTTCACGAACCAAGGCTCCCATAGATTGACAGGTGGAATATTGGCAACGCTTATAGTGTTCACCGAGTGAATCACGCAGCATATTAATACGATCGGGTGTTGAGATATCATCAAGACACATTGGTTCCAAAAGTTTTGCTAAACGTAGCGATGCTAACTCAGCGCGTTGTAAGATAAGCGTTTGCTCTTCTCTAATATATTGCTTCACCGTTTCTGGACGTAGTTGTTTCGTACAGAATAACGCAAGAGCAGCATTTTCTTTGAAGAACTGAGGTAAATAAAAATTCAAACGACCATCGTAAGATTGTTGATCGAAATCCATCGCACGAATTCTAATTTGGGTATCTTCAAAATCAGGAGTTACAACACAGACAAAATTATATGACCGCATATCACCGAGAAGCCTTACAAAGCATCGCTCGTTAAATTTAACGAGTTCTTTGGCGACGCGTACGGGACGTAGTTCAGGACGCTTTAGCCAATGATTCGTGAACAAATCTCCAGGTAATCCTGGGATATGTTCTTCGACTAATGTTGTGCCGTGGGTAATAAAATTAAGACGATTAGGAGAAAGCAGATGTTCAAGTTCTAAGCCGTATACGCGTGAAGCATCTGCTTTTTTAACATAAAAATAATCTTGGTTATCGTTGTAAGCGTTAACGATTCGAATTCTAAAAGGGGTAGAATTTCCAAACGTGCAGAAATCTACCCTATCTACGTAGAGATGGCTCACAACCGAAAGATCTCCATCTACTTTTAATATAGCATAGACTTGTTTTAGGGCTTCGTTAAGAGCTAGCATTTCTTCAGACCTATAAATCACAGTATCCCAGAGAGTGTTTTTACCTTCAGCATCTACGAGCGGAATAGCTTCACTAAAATTGCGTAATCGCTCGTACGTAACGGGCAGATCTCTTTCTCGTTTATACCGAGTTAAATAAGTGCGTAGACCCTCACTTACTGGAAAGGTAGGTTTTCTTTTTGTAGCAACGGCCTGAGGTTGCAGCATGTCCATGCAGATCAGCTAGGCAGGATACGGTTACAAGCGCAATACGGTCTTTGTTTCATGGTATTGCTTCAATCGGGTAAAAGGGTATAGTTATATTCATGTTAAGTCTTCCAACCGAGCTGCTCATTTTAGCCCTGTTGGTTTTTGCCAATGGATTACTTGCCATGGCTGAAACAGCGGTAGTCTCTGCGCGTAAAACACGTCTCAGAAAAATGGCCTTACGCGGCGACGAAGAAGCGGCCCAAGCCCTTGCTCTTGCTGAACAGCCAACCCGGTTTTTAGCACTCGTACAATTTTGGTTAACACTATCAGGCACAATCGCAGGTGTATTAGGTGGAGCCGGTTTAGCAGAACAAATTCAAACGCTTTTAGTTGCGCATGCTATAACTGTACCCGTGGCTTGGGGTTTAGCTTATGTTGCAGTCACTGTAGGACTCTCGGCCCTGATGATTTTGTTTGGAGAGCTTGTTCCTAAACGTGTTGGACTTGCGTATCCTGAGCAAGTTGCAATGGCCTTAGCAGGATTGATGAAGGCGCTTGCTTGGTTAGCTGCACCGTTCTTAAAGATCTTAGAACTTGCAACAAATTCGATCACTAAACTTTTACGAGTAAAACCTCGACCTATATCCGAAGCGGTAGGAGATGATGAAGTAAGAGCGCTTGTTGAACAAGGTCTTCATGCAGGAGTTTTTCACCGTGCAGAAAAAGAAATGGTTGAGGGAGTGCTTGCTCTAGATCAGCTGATGGTCACCTCGATTATGACACCGAGGCCGAAGATTGTTTTTCTTAACATCGACGATCCTGAAGAAACTAACTGGAGAAAAATTGTTACAAGCGGCCACTCGTATTTTCCTGTGTATCACAGTAGTCGTGACCAAATTGTCGGTATGGTAGCAGTAAAAGCACTCTGGGCTCATTCAGCAATTGGGCTTCCAACGCATCTTAAGAATTTACTTATTTCACCGCTTTTTGTTTCTGAAACAACAACAGCGATGCAAATGCTAGAACGTTTTAAAAAAACTGGTCGTCATGTTGCTATCGTGGTCGACGAATTCGGTGCGGTTCAAGGGCTTGTTACATTAATCGATGTATTCGAAGCTATTGTTGGTGATTTACCTGAACCAGGTCAGTCCAATCAACCCACTTCAAAAACGCAGGAAGATGGAGCTTGGGTTGTTGATGCAACGCTTTCCATAGGCGATTTTAAAACACTTCTGGGTATTCAGGGCATAGTGCTTCCCCAAGAAAAAGAAGCTGAATTTCGTACGCTCGGCGGTTATGTACTAACTCACTTCGGAAGAATCCCTGCTGTTGGCGATTCGTTTGAGTGGCAGGGATTTAAATTTGAAGTAACCGAAATGGACAGACGACGTGTCGATAAAGTGCGCGTGAAGCACACCGCAGAAAAACAATCTGACCTTAAGGTAGATTAACTTTTTTGTTCAGCGATTACCTTAAGCACATCTGCAGCTTGTTGTTTGGTAGACGCTTTATAGTCAGCCCAAATGACCACTCCATTTTTAATTAGAAAAGCCTGACGCATTGCGATTTCACCTAATAGTGGAATCTTGCGCGTAGGAACACCGAAAGCTGCAATGACTGTTTTGTTTGGATCGGAAATTAAAGTAAAAGGAAATTTATGATTTTCTTTAAACGCTTTTTGAGCTGCAACGGTGTCTAAGCTAACGCCTAATACTGCGACACCTTTATCTTGAAGAACGGTATATGCATCACGCAGTGAGCATCCCTGAGCGGTACAACCTGATGTTTCTGCTTTAGGATAAAAATATACGAGGGTATATTGTTGTTTAGCGTAAACCTCAGAGAGTTTTAGGTTTTCACCTAAGTCTGAGATAGCCACAACATCGGGGGCTTTATCACCCACTTTTATTGGGTCTCCGAATAGTGAGCTTAAAAAGGATAAAAATGCAGCAGCCATAAAATAGGTTAGGGTACGGATTCGCATGGTTCAATGAGGCGCAAATACCGATTTTAAGCAAGAAATGGCACATTTTTTGTCAAAAAGCTAAAAAAGTATGATTCCATGGGAACTTAACCTGGTTTTTACATGCCTAGTATCAGTTCTAGGACATCAATAAGATCACCCTCTTTAGTTGATTTCCTAGAGCGTACAGGCTAGTAATTAACGTGATACCACCTTTATGGCGGTATTGCACTTGTGCGCCTTGTTTTATGTCAGCAGATTAACCTTTCATGTCTCATTTTTCGTCCCCTCGTTTCTCACGCTACTCCCTCTTGCAGCTTGCTCTAACTTTAGCATGCATAGCCACATCACTGAGTGCGCAAACTGCGGTTCCTTATTCGACTGATGGATTCAATCCTAACGTCTCGGGACTTGTGAATGCTGTTGTAGTTCAAAGAGATGGGAAAGTTGTGTTTGGAGGCACTTTTAATCAACTGCAACCTAACAGCGCTTCCTCATCGTCATCCCGAGGCAATCTCGCACGAGTTAACGTAGACGGAACTTTGGACTCGAGCTACGACCCAGAGCCTAATGGTCAAGTTCTGGCAATGGCTTTACAGCCAGATGGCAAATTGATCATCGGTGGCAATTTCACCACACTACAACCTAACGGCATAGGTGCTCCTGTAATAGTTAATCATATTGCTAGGCTCAATCCAGATGGTTCATTAGACACGACATTCGCGAATTTAGGTGTCACAGGTACTTATACATCACAAGTTTACGGCATTTCTCTACAAGCTAATGGCCAGATTATTATTGGTGGAGCCTTTGTTTCTGTAGGTACAACTACTCGCAATCACGTAGCACGTCTAAATGCAGACGGTTCTCTTGACACTACATTTAACCCAAATGCAAACGGTATTGTAACCGGTGTATTTGTTGAAAAAAGTGGACAAGTCTTGATTGGTGGAGCGTTCAGCACAGTTCAACCTAATGGTGCTGCAAAGGCAACAACACGCGGACACTTAGCACGTTTAAATGCAGATGGATCTGTCGATACATCCTTTGATCCTGAGCCGAACAATGCTGTGACTGGATTTGCTCAGCAACTAGATGGTAAAGTAATCATTGTAGGGTCATTCGCAACTTTAACTCCTGGGTTAGCCGCTAACACAGCCGCACTTCCCGTAACTTCAGTTTCGATCGCACGCCTTAATGATACAGACGGATCACCAGATCTAACGTTTAATGCGTCCGCATCTGCTGCAATCCAATCAGTACTCATCACACATGAGGGTAAGATAATTATAGCGGGTTCAATAGGATCTATTTCAAATGGATCAGTTACTATATCCACGCCAAATATTGCGCGCTTAAATGCAGACGGTACAGCGGATGTCACGTACCTTCCTAATCCCAATTATTCCGTGAACGCGATTGCCGAGCAAGCAGACGGCAAAATTATTGCAGGTGGTATGTTTACGCAGTTAAAACCTAACTACTCCCTGAGTGGTGTTTATCGTAATGCTATCGCACGTATTAATATTGATGGAAGCTTAGATACTAATTTCGACCCGAATGCATATGGTGGTATTGGTGCAATTGCAGTACAGGCTAATGGCCAATTTATTATTGCAGGTTCTTTTTCAAGTATTGCCGGAATGACACGAGCTAATTTAGCACGTTTAAATGCTAATGGCAGTCTTGATACAACATTTGATCCAGAGCCAAACGGAATTGTTCAAAGTCTCGCTATCCAATCAGACGGAAAGATTTTAGTAGGCGGAAGTTTCACTACCTTTCAACCTAACGGCGCAACGACAGGATCTAGTACTGTAATCTCACGCGGATCTTTCGCTCGTTTAAATACGGATGGCACTGTCGATCAAACATTTGATCCAGAGCCAAGTGGACCAGTTAGTTCTATTTTAATTCAGCCAGATGGTAATATTTTAATTGGTGGAACGTTCTCTTCGTTTTCTATTAATCAGGCTATTTTAAATCAACAAATAGCGGCTAAAGTTCCGACTGTCGTTACCGGTAATGCGCAAGCCACAGTAAGCTTTACTGAGATTAATTCCTCCACAGCTGGTGCTAGCGCAATTTCAGGTTATCTTGTTACAGCAAGTTCAGGGTCTACAGTTGTTTCAACAAATTCAGGCACTAAATCACCCGTTGTATTAACCGGTCTTACAAATGGACAAACTTATACTTACGCAGTCACAGTAATTTTAAATAGTACTCTTGAAAGCGGCTTAGCCAGAATTAAGGCATCAGATGGTAGTTTAGATCAAACATTTTTACCAAATCCAAGCGGACCTGTTAATAGTATTGTATATGAGGCTCAAAAATTAGCACCAGCCACAGCAAAGCATGATCAAATAATTATCGGCGGTGATTTTACGAGTATTACACCTGCTGGATATAAAACAACTGTTACAAGTATGGCGACATACATAGCACGTATTGATGCTGTCGATGGTTCAGTTGATACCACTTTCCAACCTAATCCAAACGGTGTTGTAGAAACGTTAGCACTACAGCCTAATGGGCAGATTATTGTTGGCGGTACTTTTTCCACTCTCACACCAAATCCAACAACTAAAACTACGGTAACTGGAACTACGGTAACTACAGTTACAACTCAACCAACTCCAAGACAGTTCATAGCTCGCTTGAATATTGACGGGAGTTTGGACACTAATTTTGATCCTCAGGCAAACGGACCTGTTCTCTCGGTTGGTTTAAATCAAAATAACGGGCAAATTATTGTTGGCGGTATTTTCTCTTCAATCGCTGGAGCTAGCAGAAATAATGTAGCACGTATAAATTCTTCAGGAACGATAGATAACGGCTTTACTGCAGGAGTTAATGGCATTGTAGATGCAATTCTTTGTGCAGCTGATAATTCATTTTATATTGGTGGCAGTTTTTCATCTGTGAGCATTGGTAATACTATTACAGCGGCAGGTCATCTCAGTCGTTTTACTGGCGATGGAAATCGCGATGCTAATTTTAATGTTCAACTCACAACAGGAACAAAAATTAACACCTTAGCCTTAGATCCAACTGGTAATGTTTTAATCGGAGGGTCATTTGTTAATATAGCAGGCGGGTATGCTACTAATTTGGTCAGACTTCATGCCGACACATCGTTTGATACAACTTTAGCTGCAAATCCTAACGGCCCTATTAATGCAATTGCTGTGCAAGCAGATGGGTCTCTTTACGTTGGCGGATCTTTTAGCACGATTGGTATAGCACCAATTAATGCCGCTGGTGACTTAGGTTCTGGTAAGGCAGCAAACTTTGCTCATATCGGCGGCAATTCATCTTCATTAGATTTATCATTTACAGCCTTTCCAGACGCTGCTGTGAACGCAGTTTTTGTTCAACCAAGTGATGGGAAAATTCTCATCGGTGGTTCCTTCAATAATGTTGGCACGCTATCCTCTAGCAGGATTGCTCGCTATAATGCTAATGGTACAGTTGATACTACATTTAGCTCTGCGTTAAATTCATTGCCATACATCAAATCTGGATCTGGTTCAGTAAATGCGATTGTGATGAAAGCCAACGGACAAATTATTGTTGGTGGATCGCTCGTAGCTAATGGGTCAACGACAGGATCTAGTCTGGTACAGTTAAACCCAAATGGTAGTATAGATGCAGGATTTACTACCACGGTTAATCAAAGCGTAACTGGCGTTCTCCAGCAACCTAACGGACAAATTGTTATATCTGGTTCATTCACGCAAGTTAACGGCGTAGCTCGTGGTGGTATTGCACGCCTAAACGCAAATGGAAGTTTAGATACAGCTTTTAACCCCAACGCGAATGGCACTGTAAATTCAATTGCATTACAAATTGATGGCTCTGTGGTGATGGGCGGTACCTTTACTTCTGTTGGCGGCTTATCTCGCAATTATATCGCACGTGTTACTTCTACAGGCGCTGTCGATTCAACATTTAATCCAGGAGCAGATGCGGCTGTTACTGGTTTAGCTATTGGCTCTGACGGAAAATTAATTGTTATAGGTAGCTTTTCAACCTTAGCTGGACAACCACGAAATGGATTTGGTCGTCTATCACAAACAGGAATCACGATACAGGGTATTACTGTAGCAAACGATCTAAGCACAATTACATTAGCTCGTAGCGGAACAGGCCCTGCTTTTACTACCGGAGTATTTCAATGGTCAACTGATGGTCTCAATTGGACTACGCTTGGCGTAGCTAATGGAACCATTCCATCTAATATGACAACAGCTACGGTTAACACCTTAACAGGGGTTTCTAATGCAACAGAGTATTGGTCTTTAACTGGTGTTAATGTATTACCTAGTAGCACACCATTTTATATTCAAGTACTTGGTAGTTCAGAAACTTCGCAAGGAACATCGACTAGTCTTGTTCAATATACACAGCAATTTTATATTAATTCCACTCCACAGTACGTTGGACCTTCAACGATCAATGCTGTTTTAGGCCAACCTGTTTATTTAAATACAGATGCAGTGTATGGACCTACAAATTATCTGATAACAGGCTTACCAACAGGGTTAACCTATAATGCGCTAACTGGCATTATATCAGGGACCCCTACAAAGGCAGGTAGCTATACAGTTTCGTTAGGACTGACGAATGCGACTGGAACGACTAACTATACAGTTGCGTTCAATGTAGCAGCTTCAGCTCCCGTTATTCCAGTAGGACCTTCTACACGTCTTATCAATCTTTCTACATTAGCTTGTGTTACAACTCCTGTTACAGATGGATTTGTAATTACTGATCCGTCGGGAAATAACGGAGCGAAAAACGTTCTTATTCGTGGCATCGGGCCTGCACTTTTAAATTATGGTATACCTGCGCCAATACTAAAAACAAAGCTAACTATAATGGATAGCTCGGGTAGACAAATTGCATCAAACACAGGTTGGGACGGTAGCGCATCATTAAGCCAAATTTTTGCGCAGGTTGGAGCATTCCCGCTTAAAACCGGTAGTCTAGACAGTGTTCTTGCACTATCACTCAAGCCAGGTTCTTACACAGCTACAGTAACCTCTACCGATGGAACAACTGGAGATGCTCTAGTTGAAATCTACGATGCAGACGCTAATCCGCTCAATATGGCCCAACGCTTAGTTAATGTATCAAGCATGGATTATGTTTCAACGGGTTACCCAGTAATTGGAGGATTCTCAATCTTAGGCAATTCTCCTAAGACAATTCTAATTCGTGGAGATGGTCCAACGCTAGCCTCTTATGGGAGCGCTAGTCCGTTAGCAGATCCTGTCCTGAAGTTATACAAGGGACAAACCGTTATTGCATCTAACACAGGTTGGTCTACTCCAACCACTGTCAACACAGCTTATCCTGGTGCCACAGCAGCAGCGATTTCGGCCGCTATTGCAAGTTCAGGAGCTTTCTCACTTCCTTCAGGAAGTAAAGATAGTGCAATTTTAGTAACACTTCCTCCTGGTACATACACAGCTCAGATTACCAGTGCTAGCAGTGGCAACGGTCAAGTGATGGTGGAGATTTACGAATTACCTAACGGTAATTAATTTTCCCAATCATCGCTTCTAAAAGGAACAGCTGGAAGACCGGATCCGCTGTACAGATTTGCTTCAGGTGCGTTATGCCATGCATATCGCACTGCCAGTGGGTGATTTACTTTAGCGCTATAAACTAAAATGTTTTCACCTGATATGACTGCTACCGCAGGAACAAAGACATGATCTTCTCCTGCGATTTCAAAAGCCTGAAGAGGCTTTCCGCCAGCAGTTAATGTCATATCATGTCCAAAGAAACTTACTTTCGCAGTTACTCCTTCAAATACAGCTGATTTAAAAGTTGGACCTGTATCGTCTACAGAGATTCCGTAAACTTTATTTTTAGCTAAGAGTGCAAGACGTCGACCAACTTCCTGTTTATTACCAGGATGTATATTATTAGGATTTCCAATATCAATCGTGATAGCCTGTCCTGTATTAGGTAGTACTAGAGCCTGTGTTTGTGCTTCTCTTAAAAAGGCCCAAGTGCGATCAGTCTTATCAGCAGCTACTTTAAAGTTCGCGAGTTGTACCCAATAAAAAGGTACATCACCCTGAGCAAAATGAGTACGCCAAGCAGCAATCATTCCTTTAAATAGACGGTTATATTCAGAGGCGCGACCTGCATTGTTTTCACCTTGGTACCATAAAAATCCACGAATACCGTAGGGAACTAAAGGATTTATCATACCATTAAATAAACCCGTTGGGTTTTCCTTAGGAACTATAGGAGGTCTAGGTTTAGGGTTTTTCTTTAAGAAAGCAGTTTTTGATTTCGGCTTCGCAGAGACCAGAGCAAGTGCTTTAGTCCACTCATCAAGTGCAGTCTGGTAAGCTGCTAATCTATCAGGGTAAGAAGTTTTTAGATCCTGCCAGCGTTGGTTAACAATTTTTGATAAAGAATTAGATTCTAATCCTTCAGGACTCATCCAAGACTCCACATTAGTGCCACCCCAGGTGCTATTAATGATTCCTACAGGCACATTAAGTCTTGTGTAGATATCCCTAGCAAAGAAATAGCCTACAGCTGTAAAGTGACCAACCGTATCGGGCGAGCAAACGGTCCATGCAGCTATTGCCGAGTCCATTGGATCCTCAGACATCTTTCTCGATACGTATAATTGTCTGATCAGTGGATAGTGTGCTGATGCTACCTCAACAGCAACGTTGTCTAATTTAGCATTGGCAGCTTTAGGATCATACACGGCAAATTCCATGTTAGATTGACCAGAGCATAACCACACCTCACCAACAAGTACGTCATGTAAAGTGATTGTATTAGAAATAGTGCCAGATGGTGCTGTTTCTTGAATGATTAGATCTGAGCTCACAGCACTAGTTGGTTGCGCTGGTAGTGTAAGTATCCATTTACTATCAGGTCCGACTAAAGCAGAACCTGACGTCGAATGAAATTGAGCAGTTACGTGATCTCCTGGTGTAGCCGAACCCCCAATAGTAATTGTTTTATCGCGTTGTAAAACAGCATGATCCGAGAAAGCAGGAGCAAGAACAAGGTCTGCCTTGGCGGATAAAAGAAAACACAGCGCTAAGCTTGAAGTAATGAGTGGGTGTTTCATTGCAGGAAGCAATACACCCAAATACTAGCTTTGCGAACGTGAAAATGAAATTAACCAACTGTTTTTGAAGTCCGCTTAAGAAAAGCATATAAATCTTCTGCGGTTTTCTGACCAAAACCAGGCACAGCTTTGATTTCATTTACGGAGGCCTGTTTAAGTTTTTCAATGTCTCCAAAGTGTGAAAGTACAGCTTTACGGCGCATTTCACCCAAGCCGCTCATATCATCTAAAAGAGATTCTTTGATTTTCTTTGAGCGTAGTTCAGCATTGTATGTATTAGCAAAGCGGTGTGCTTCGTCTCTAATGCGTTGCAAGAGCTGTAGACCAGGGTGTGAAAGGGGTAGGTTTAAAGGGGGTCTTTCGTCTGGGAATATAATCGTCTCTTGTTTCTTAGCTAATCCAATTAATGGGGGAGGAATCAAATCTAGGGATATAAATGCTTTAAGTGCAGCACCTACTTGACCACGTCCTCCGTCGATCACTACAAGACTAGGAAGTGCTTTATTTTCAGTTTTAAGTCTGCGGTATCTACGTGCTACAACTTCTTGCATGGCTCTAAAGTCATCATTGCCTACAAAGCTTTTGATTTGGAAGCGGCGGTAGTAATCTTTATCTGGTTTTCCTTTTGCAAAATGGACCATTGAAGCAACGACAAATGTTCCAGATATATGTGAAATATCAAAGCACTCCATTGTTGATGGTGGCTCGGAAAGCCCAAGTGCTTTACCTAGCATGCGTAAGGCTGTTTCACTTGCATTTACTCCAGTAGGGTCAGTACGTGCAAAGTTGCGCGGCTTCTCCAAAGTTTTTTGCATCGCAAAAATTACATCGCGTAACTCAGCAGCTTTTTCGAAGGCATTTTTCGCTGCAGCTGCAGTCATTTCTGTTTTTAGAGACTCGATCCATTCGTGTGATTTTCCCTCTAGGAAAGTACATGCCTCTTGTACGCGCTCGAGATATGCTTCCTGAGTAACCTCATTTTCTAATCCATAAATATCTTTTCTTACATCATCATATAGCTGCCATAGATTACCTGAAATTTTCTTAGGTGTAGAGTCACTTAGTAGTACACCAAACTTGCTACGCATTTGCGATAGTGTTTTGCGTAGTAACCCACTGTGTGGGAAAGGGCCAAAGTATTTAGATTGATCGTCTTTTTTGAGACGCGTAAGACGAAATTTTGGCATGTCTTCACTCAAATCGATGCGTATTAAAAGAAACCGTTTATCATCGATAAAGTCTGTATTGTATCTTGGTTTCCATTGTTTGATTAATTTACTTTCGAGCAGAAGGGCCTCGGGCTCCGAATTCACAATAATGATATCAAAATCCGCAATCATATCGATTAAGGTTTTGATCTTCGGTTGTGATACGTAAGATCTAGATCTTTGAAAATAGGTGGATACTCTTTTTTTTAGACTTCTTGCTTTACCAACATAAATGATCCGCCCTAGGCGATCCTTCATCAGATACACCCCAGGTTGTTCGGGTAGGTGGCGCACCTTTTCTTTTAAATTTACAGGAGTCTCGAGCACAAACTACACGTATAGCTTTTAGGAACATTTAACAATCGTCTATTAGGCTTTGTAAAAGTGGCATCTCTATTAGCTTTTTAAAGAAATATCATTATAGTCTTAGGTTAAGCCATGGCTGAGTCTTATTCCCAAATTCCCACAAATTCACGTTCTGTAGCCTCAACACGCTATGAATTAGTTACACTTGGCGATGAGCTTCTACTCGGATTAACCCAAAACGGGCATCTTACCTTTATTGGATCTCAACTTGCTCGACGTGGGGTTATGCTTAAACGAAATGTAACAGTGACGGATGATGCTAATGTCATCGCTGCTCAGTTTAAGGAGAGTTGGGCTAGATCCGATGTTGTGATTACTACAGGAGGCCTTGGGCCTACTTGTGATGATAGAACTAGGGAAGCTGTAGCTGAAGTCTTAGGTCTTACCTTGGTATTTGATAAGCAAATCGAGAAAGCAATTGAAGACCGGTTTATATTATTTGGACGGAAAATGACTCCTAATAATTTAAAGCAAGCCTACCGCTTTAATAGCGGTGAGGTTTTATTTAACGCTAATGGCACAGCCCCTGGTCTATGGGTTGAGCAGGATGGCAAGGTCCTTTGCATGCTCCCAGGGCCTCCTAATGAGCTTCAGCCTATGATGACTGAGCAAGTACTGCCTCGTTTAGCTAAATTAGGGCTCTTACTTGAAAAAGAAGCATATATTCAGATAAGAACGGCAGCAGTAGGAGAGTCGCTTTTAGAGACGAAACTACAGCCGATTTTTGATCCGTACGGCAGTAAATTAAGTATAGCGTTTTGCGCACATGCCGGTCAGGTCGATTGTAGATTAAGTTCACCTAGTGGAGAATTAACTTCAATTGAATTACAAAAAATAGCAGATCAGTGTGCGGCTCTACTAGGAGAAGACTTCATGTGTTTTGGGCACGACTCACTAGCAAAGGTTTGCGCTGATTTGCTAAGGGCACAGGAAAAAACAATTGCTGTTACAGAAAATGCAACTGGTGGTTTACTTGCCAGTGCATTCACTGATCTATGTGGAGCAACTAAGTTTTTTGCTGGTAGTAGCGTATGCTATTCCAACGATTCAAAAATGCAGATGCTCGATGTGCCTGAATCTATTCTATTACAACATGGGGCAGTCAGCGATGAAGCAGCTGTTGCTTTAGCTTCCGGAGCAGCAGAGAAACTAGGTGCTGACTATGCTTTATCTACAACAGGATTTTCAGGACCCTGTGTTGGTGAAAAAGAAAACCCCGTTGGTTTAGTCTATATTGGATTACATGCACCGCATGGAGTATGGGCAAAAAAAATAAGTCATCCGGGCCCACGCAAAACAGTGTCATCACGAACAATCAATGGCGCACTTGATTGGTTAAGGCGTGAATTACTTAGATCCACACATGCTTCAGGCAATGAAGGAAAAGTGTCGGACGCGATGCAGTGATTAGCGTTGTATCAGCCTACTAAGTTCTTGAAAGCTGCGAGATATTTTTCTCTTGTTTTAAGAATGACATCTTCAGGTAGTGTTGGAGCAGGGGGAGTTTGATTCCATTTGATCGCGAGTAGGTGATCTCTTACGAACTGCTTGTCATAGCTTGGAGGTGATATTCCAGTCTTATAGCCATCTGCTGGCCAATACCGAGATGAGTCAGGAGTAAGAACTTCGTCGATCAATATTAAATTACCTTCATTATCTGTTCCGAATTCAAACTTTGTGTCTGCTAAAATCATTCCTGCTTTCTTGGTTTCTTCATGGCCAAGTTTGTATAGGGTTAGGCTGATTTCTTTTACACGGTTGTAGAGCTCTTTTCCAATTATAGCTTCACCTTGAGCGTCTGTGATTGGCTCGTCATGTTGTCCCTTAGGGGCTTTTGTTGTAGGAGTAAAAAGAGGTTCAGGAAGTTGCTCTGCTTGTTTTAAGCCCGATGGAAGTGTTATCCCACAGACTATACCACTTTTTTGATACGAACTCCAACCGCTACCGACAATATAACCACGCACTACGCATTCTATAGTGAGTGGTTTTAACTTTTTAACAATCATACTGCGGAGTTGAAGATCGCGGTCAGTTATACCGCGTTTTGCATATTCTGCTTCTTGGTTTGCGAAAAGATGATTTGCAATAAGTCCCTTGGTTTTATCAAACCACCAAAGACTTAGTTGTGTAAGAATAATTCCTTTGCCAGGAATTCCATCAGGCAAAATAACGTCAAAAGCAGATAGTCGATCCGAAGCGCTTAAGAGAAGAGCGTCACCTAGGTCAAAAATATCTCGAACTTTACCTGAGCCTATTTTTTTAAATGAGACGTGGTTTATCTCGGTTACAGCTTTAGTAGGAAGAGAGAAGGCTAATTGAGCGGTGTCCATGGAGTCGGCACCCTAAAATCAGTGAAAATTTACGATATAAGGAAGCTTAAAATATATTAAATGCATTTGCTTTAGCACCAGATGCCTAAATATTAGGTTTTGATGGAAATTGATAGTAGTCCCTATCGTCTAGCCCGGTTAGGACACTGCCTTCTCAAGGTAGAAACTGGGGTTCGAATCCCTGTGGGGACGCCATTCTTGAATTTAAATGCAACGCTTATCTAAGTATAAACACGCTTAGGTAAGCTTTGTTATAAGATACCCGTCACTTAGGATTTGCGCTCTTAAACCGCCCTTTCCCATCATTGCTTTATGTGCTCCTGGTGAAAAGGCATGATCCATCCACCTACAAGGACTGCATTCCTGCATGCCGCGGAACTTTACGCCCTGAATTTCAAATTCAACTCCTATCAAACTATTAAGATCAATTCCACGGGTGATTATATTACGACGTAAGACGCCAACGTGCTTAGTAGTGCAACCAAGTTGATTCGAAAGGTGTTCAAATACTTCGTAGCTAAAAAAAGTAGCTTGGCCCTTGTAATTTGGTTTGTGATCACAATAACGGTCACCTTCTAGGCCTCTGCCTGCTAGACAGTTAACCTTATCCACTTCAAGCGTAGGATAATCACCAGCTTCTAAACGATCTCTACCAAAATTGTGTCCTGGAGAGATAAAGAGGTGAAGAATATCTATAGTGGAAATCCGTGAACTCACGTTTCATAACAAATACACCAAAGCCTAAATTAACAAGCCTGCATTGATTAGCTTAAGTCTGAAGTAAAGTGGTAAGAATCTGGCTGGCATGTTTACTCAGTCTTGGACAAATTAGAGTTATGCAAAGGATGCCCAGTTTATTAACACGCAGTCTTGGACTATGCCTAGGATTAATCTCTTTTAGTGCTGTAACAGCTAGCCCATCGGAGTTTAATTTAAATCTTCCAAAGGTTACTGCAGATAGTCTAATCGAGCGCACGAATACCTCGATACGATGGTACCGTGAAGTTCAACTTGGAAACCAGTGGATCAGCCAGCCGAGTGATATTTATTATTGGAATACTGAGCATACGCTATCGAATCAAATTTTACAGACCACCTTTCAATCGATTACAGCGCAGGTTCCATTTGTTGAGGCGACTTCGGTAGGGCAAAAAAAGAAAGCTATTGAGCCAGTAGAAAATGATCGCATCAGTCAGCTTGCAGCAGAGCGAGCCAGTGACATAGATCAAATTAAGGCTCAGATTAAAATCTCTGATACTGCTATTAGAAATGAACGGAGTGTAGAAGCGCGTGCTAATCTTGTCACTCGCAGATCTGCACTACAAACACAGCTAATATTTTTAGAAAAGTTAAGAGATAACCTACAAAAAACTGGAGGTCTTTTAAAAGTACCTGGAGAGGCGCTTGATTCAACGACATTAGTAGGACAACTCGAGGGACTACAGCAGTCTATTGCTGACGAACTTACATCAAACAGCTCTACTGTGTCTGTTGATACAACAAACCTTAAAGACTTAGATTCTGGTGGATTGTTTGCCCGAGCAGGAGGACTTCTTGCTCTTACTCGAGACCTCCGCGGTATTGATGGATTAATCTCCGCAACCACACAATTACAGAAAGGATTATTGAAATCCGAAGAGCCTTTCCGAGCAGCATTAAGGACTGTCGTACAACAAGGAGACCAAGCTAGAGAGGCTATGCAAAGCCAAGATCTTAAAGTTGTAGCAGATGCACAGCATAGTACCGAAAAGCTATCCGCAAATTTCGAAAAACTTTGGGCAGCTCTTCAACCTCTGCAAGAGGCTGGACTACTTATTGAACGCAGTAAGCACAATTTACAATTGTGGCATGACGCAATTTTACATCGTAATGAAGATCTTGCTAGGGCTCTACTGATAAAAGTTATCACACTTTTTTTGATTATAGTTTTTGTACTTCTACTTTCAGAATTTTGGAGACGCGTTACTTTTAAATATGTGAATGATGACCGTAGACGCAGGCAGTTTTTATTTATACGGCGTCTAGTCACAGGTGTTTTTCTGGCGGTGATTATTATCGCTGGTTTTGTCACCAACCTCTCATCGCTTGCAGCGTTTACTGGAATTTTAACGGTAGCTATAGCCTTAGCGCTGCAGACAATTATTTTATCTATAGCTGCTTACTTTTTTATTATAGGTAAACATGGCTTGAAAGTAGGAGATAGAATCACTGCAGGAGGAGCCTTAGGTGAAATTGTGGATATAGGTTTAGTACGGTTTTATATCAAAGAACTTTCCGAAACAGGATCCGAATTAAGACCTACAGGTCGTATTGTAACATACCCTAATTCAATTATATTTCAGCCCGTACCTCTATACAAACAGATGACTAGTACTACTTTAATTTGGCACGAGATCGTGATCAATGTGCGGGTAGGAGCAGACGTATCCTTAGTAAAAGATAAGGGATTATCTGCTGTATTATCTGCATTCGCAGAATATCAGTCTTTGCTTGATTCTCATACACTTAAAGGAGACTGGATATTAGGTCTAAAGATAGATGCTCCTGTACCTTATGTTCTGACACGAAGTAATGATACAACGACTGACGTCATCGTTTTATTTCCTGTTAATTTGCTGCACGAAAATCAAATTGATCAACTCGTAATTAAATCAATTGATGCAGCCATTCAGCGAGATGATGCATTCAAGAAATCAATTGAAGGTACTCCTTGTATAGCGATTTACACTGAAATGTAATGAGAAGAATCTTTAGTCTGGTACTCGTATTATGTATTACGTTAGTTGCGTATGCAGATCATGATAATCTACAAAAAGATGTAGTCTATGGAAATGCTTTAGGTCAGTCCTTACTTCTTGATGTTTGTCGACCACCTCAGCCTGGGCTCCACCCGATAGCACTTTTAATACACGGCGGCGGTTGGTCTACAGGAGATAAGGCAGGAAGCAATAAACCTGGAGATGGAGCTGATATCACTCCTTGGTTTAAGCCATTGTCTGAAAGTGGCTTCGTTTGGTTCTCAATTAATTACCGTACTGCACCTAGCTCACGTTGGCCTGCATGTTATGAAGATGTTAAGACAGCAGTAAAGTGGATCAAGTTACATGCATCTAAATTCGGAGGTGATGCTAGGCATATTGTTGTGATAGGGCATTCTGCGGGTGGCCATCTTGCTTTTTTACTTGGTACAGAAGAAGACCCAGCACTACGTGTTGAAAGCATCGTAGGCTGCGCTCCTGTCACAGATTTCGAATATGAACTACCGATACGTAAAGAGATAAGTAAATCTCTGCAAATGCTGCATTCGATATCTAAGGAGATAACTCCACAAGCACACGCGATTTTGAAAGATACGGCTCCAATAAATCATGTGCATAAGCAAATGGCACCTTTCTTAATTATACATGGACAAGCTGATAAAACCGTACCAATTCAGGAATCGATTAATTTTCAGGCAAAGGTCCAAGCAATGGGTGGTGTCTGTGATTTAATTCAAATTTCAGGAGCACCACATAGGTTGCTATCTTATACCGATCATGATGCTCAGTGGACTAGCAAAATGATTGCTTGGATTTTATGCCACTGAGTAAAAGACCTGTAGCTACAGGAATTTTATCGGTTTTTATATTAACTGGATTGTTGGATTTTCCGCCGGCGTGCTCTTCTGCGATCGGACTTAATAGGTTCTAAGGTAGGCGGAATAAGTAGGCTTAGGTTTTGCTCTAGTTTTAGAACAGCTAGTATCGCGAGCAGATTTACCAAAGTGATATTACCACAGCCGTTTTCTAAGTTCTGATAAGCTGAGCGGGAAATGCCTGAACGAGCAGCCATGTCTGCCTGGGACCAATTATGAGATAGGCGTGCGTTTCTTAGCCCTTCAATAAGTGGTTTGAGTGATTCGGCTATTATGCCGTCAAACTGATCCATTGAATTACAATGCATGATATATTAGGCATAAACAAACAAATAAATCATAATGCCTATTATATTATGCATTGATTGGGTTATACTTATGCTCTCTTAAACTTATACACCGTATCCTAGTGTGAGTGACTCACTAGGTATACTATTGCCTCGCTGCTATAATACAGCTTTCTGGAAATACCCCTCATGCTTTTGCCTCTAATCCGCCGCATTCTAAAATTTAGCTTATGGTTTTCGATAGTCTGTGTTGGAACACTAGCGCTTAGTATATTGGCATTTAGAAGAGGAGAACCTGTTAATGCCCTTTGGATGGTTGTAGCTGCGCTATGTGTGTTCGCCATCGGGTACCGATTCCACTCGGCATGGCTAATGGCAAAAGTACTGACCTTAGATAAAACGCGCGCTGCACCTTCGGTTGTAAAAGCGGATGGTAAAGATTATATAAGTACAAACCGCTATGTTGTCTTTGGGCATCACTTTGCAGCAATTGCGGGGCCTGGACCATTAGTGGGTCCTGTACTTGCAGCACAATTTGGGTATCTTCCAGGACTTTTATGGATGCTTATTGGAGCTACGTTAGGCGGTGCAGTGCATGATAGTGTAATTTTATTTTCGTCAATTCGCCGCGGTGGAAAATCGCTAGGTCAAATGGTGAAAGAAGAAGTAGGGCCCTTTGCTGGATTTGCAGCACTAATTGGTATTTTAGGGATTATGGTAATTTTACTCGCTGTTCTTGGACTCGTAGTCGTAAAAGCACTCGCAAATAGTCCATGGGGATTATTCACAATCGCATCAACAATGCCTATTGCATTGATGATGGGTTTAGGAATGCGTAAAGCAGGACAGGGAAATAATAATTTAACATGGATTAGTATTTTTGGAGTACTTGCTTTACTGGCTGCAGTGTGGGGTGGGAAATTTATTCCAGGTTCTTCACTGGAGCCTTATTTTACTTATACCGGTACACAGCTTGCATGGGCTTTAATGGTATATGGATTTCTTGCTTCGATAGTTCCTGTGTGGCTGCTACTAGCACCACGCGATTATTTAAGTACGTTTATGAAGATTGGGACAGTGGCTATGTTAGGAGTAGCGATTATTATTTTAGCTCCTGTACTTAAGATGCCAGCCCTGACTCCCTTTATAGATGGTTCTGGGCCTGTATTCGCTGGTCCTGTTTTTCCATTTTGCTTTATCACAATTGCTTGTGCAGCAGTTTCTGGATTTCACTCCATCATTGCATCCGGCACGACCCCTAAATTAATCGCGAAAGAAACAGATATTCGCATGGTGGCTTACGGTGCAATGGTGACTGAAATGTGTGTGGGTGTAATGGCCCTAATTGCAGCATGTGCAATGCAACCAGGTCAGTACCTTGCCATTAATATGGCCGGAGATGCTCAGGCAGTAGTTACAAAAGTAACTGCGCTAGGCTTTCCTGTAACTGCATCGCAGATGAATCAACTCGCTTTAAGTGTTGGAGAAAAAACAATGATCGGCAGAACAGGTGGAGCACCTACTTTTGCAGTTGGTATGGCAGAATTATTTTCTGCAGCTCTTGAAAAAACACATCTTGGTAAATCAGTGCATCAAGCAGTGCTTTCACTCTGGTATCATTTTGCAATCATGTTTGAAGCATTGTTTATCCTAACAACCTTAGATGCAGGAACGCGTGTGGGACGTTTCTTAGTGCAGGATTTACTTGGCTATAAGTGGAAGTCACTGGGAAATACACAGTCTATTTTAGGCAGTGTGCTTGCCACTGCTTTATTTGTTGGAGCGTGGGGTTGGTTTTTATATCAAGGCGTACTTGATCCTCTAGGAGGTATTAATTCACTGTGGCCAATTTTCGGCGTAGGTAATCAATTACTCGCTGTAATAGCTTTGGCTTTTGGAACAACTGTTTTAATTAAAATGAAACGAGTCCGTTATGTTTGGGTAACGCTCATCCCTTTAATCTGGTTACTCTCTGTCACAATGACTGCGGGATTAATGAAGATTTTTTCAAATAACCCAAAATTAGGATTTCTCAGTGGAGCACAAAGTCTTCAATCTCAATTAAGCACAGCCACAACGTCTCAAGCATCTTCTTTTCTAAAACAGCAAATTTTTAATGGTTATGTGGATGCACTAGTTACAGCAGCATTTTTACTTCTGGTGGCTATAGTAGTCATAGCTAACGCACGTGTTTGGATAAGGCTCCTCATCAATCCAAGCAGCGCTCAGTTAAATGAGGACCCTTACGTCGCTGTCGCAACTAAATCTGTTTAGGCCAACTGACGGCTTAAGCGTGATTTGTACTTACGGCCAAGTTCCCGGTTATGTTCGATAGCACCAGGAATATTTTGGCTCCTTAAAACAGGCAGTGAATGACCGTTTGCTTTTAGCCAATCCATTGTATCTAGCATAAGCCAATTTAGAACCGAACAGCCAATAAATGTACTCGTGGGTCCACCTTTGACTTCGCCATTAAGATCTACAATTGCGTCTCCTAGTACTCCTCCATTGTCTAAAACATAATCAGCAACTTCGAAAAGGCGTTTGCTACTTTTATGTTGAGAGGGGGTAGCTTCAGACATTGCCATACAAGTTAGGGCTACAACAGTAAGACCTTTTTGCTTTGCGTAGAGTGCTACATCGATAGGTGACCCGTTTTTACCTGAATTTGAGATAACAATAATGACCTCTGCTTTACGCAGTTCGTATTGACGGTCGTAGCGCTCAATCAAACGGCTTCCATAGTCAGGTAGATTTTCAATAAACCCAGCGGTTGGATCCATGATACCTGTGACACAGACTAAGCCGCCTGCACGTCCAATAATCTCGCGTGAGATGAGTTCACTGTGTCCGCTACCAAAGGTGTGTACTACACCGCCTGCAGCTATACTTGCTCCAATTAAAGGGGCTATTTTAGCAATTACAGGTTGGTTCTTTTCACGTGCTTTAATAAGCAGGCTATTGGCTTTATCAAAATAGGAGTCGGAAAGAGATAGCATAAAGTTATTACTAACATGAGTTTTCACGCGATAAACAACAATCTCAAGTCGTTAAGCTATAACGCATAGATGTTACGGGCTCGACTTGGAGGCATCTTGGGATTTCCTTAGACATTGTACCTATGGCACTTCCCGTTGAACGTCCTGCACTCATCCTAGCTGATAAGTGGAAAGAATATCAGATTTTAGAATCTGGCGATGGTATGAAGCAGGAAAAGTGGGGCGCCTATTCGTTAGTACGACCTGATCCTCAGATTATATGGCCAAAGTCCGGAGCAAAATTGGGCTCAGGTATTTCTAAGGAGGCATGGTCAAAGTGGGATGGTTTTTACCATCGCAGTACGACTGGTGGTGGAGAATGGGAATATAAAAAAGCCTTACCTGATCAGTGGGAAGTAAGGTATGACTCTTTAGGCTTAAAATTTAAAATAAAGCCGACCTCCTTTAAACACACAGGACTTTTTCCTGAGCAGGCCGTAAATTGGGAATGGTTTTCTGCACTGATAAAAAAAACAAAAAAAGAGGGCCGGGAAGTTTCAGTGCTTAATTTGTTTGGTTATACAGGTGCTGCAACCTGTGCGGCTGCTAAAGCAGGTGCGAGCGTTTGCCATGTTGATGCGGCAGAAGGCATGGTTAAGTGGTGCAGAGAAAATGCAGCGCTTAGTGGTTTAGCTGATGCACCTATTCGTTATATTGTTGATGACTGCCTTAAATTTGTAAGGCGTGAACAAAAACGAGGAAAATTTTACGATGCAGTGATTATGGATCCACCCACATATGGACGTGGAGCCGCAGGAGAAATGTGGAAGTTAGAAGATAGCCTTTGGCCACTCTTAGAGGAGTGTCGAAATATTCTAACTCCTAAGCCGCTTTTCTTCTTATTAAATGCGTATACCGCACGACTTTCACCCACGGTCGTTTCAAATCTTCTTGGTGAATTATTTGTAGGCCGCGGAGGCTCAATCTGTGCTGGCGAAGTAGGTATCCCAATCCAGAAGGATGGGAAAGTACTTCCCTGCGGCATTTATGGCCGCTGGGAAGCTTAACTGAAAAACTCAGACCGTCTTAGGCGATCTGAGGAACTACATAAGCTCCACGGTATGCACGCTTAAGCATTGCATCAGCCGCAGGATTATTAATGAACGATTCTTTTGCTGTATCTACAGCAAGCATCGCTCCGAGCGATAACTGAGTTTCTTTAAGACGAACTCCGTTTAACTTGAGGTGATCAGCCATACGACCGAAGGCCTCGGCAAGACTAGGAGTCGAACTTAACGTTTCACGAATCTCTTTTCCTGCAGCCTCTTGGCCTAAGCGGTGTGAGATATTACCTAAGTGACATAGAGCACTTGAAGTATGACCTTCAGTAACTGGACCATATTGATCTGCACTTTTACGGCTCTTCACTACATCGATAAAATTCTGCATATGGCGATCTACACCCTTGAAGTGTTTAACCATTTTACCGGAATGATCAAATGCAGTTGCGGTAAAATATTCGCTTGTGACTAAGTAGCCGCCTTCACAATCGATTACATTACCAATAGAAACACCTTTGTATTTATCCATTAAAGATGCACGTGCTTCTGCTGCCTCAACACTGCCTGAATCATCTCCACCGCCTGTTGTAACTTTTTTTCCAGGAAGGCCTCTGACTTCAAATACAAGTGGAGCGGTTGCATAATCATGCATCACTACTTGGGTATTAGGTGTATTGCCATCATCGACATAGCCTAGGCGGCCGCCAACACTGAGCGTGTGACGTGGTAGACCTGTTTCACCTAAGAACCAACGAGCAACGTCCATTTGATGGATGCCTTGGTTTCCTACGTCACCGTTGCCGGTTTCGTAGTGCCAGTGCCAATCGTAATGAAGACGCTTGCGATGTAATTCTTCGAGTGCTGCGGGACCTGACCAAAGATCATAATTAACAGACTTAGGAACAGGTTGAGCACCTGTTGTTTTTCCAATGCTGCCGCGGTATTTATAACAGAAGCCACGAGCTACGGTAATCTTACCTAGATTGCCTGCTTGAATCCAAGCAACTGCTTCACGTAGACCTTCGCCTGAGCGGATCTGAGTGCCAGCTTGAACAATACGGTTATATTTAGCTGCGGCACTGACTAATTGTCTACCTTCCCAAATATTATGAGAAACTGGCTTTTCAACGTAGACATCTTTACCTGCTTCACATGCCCAAATTGCTGCGAGTGAATGCCAGTGATTTGGCATTGCAATTGTTACAGCATCAACGTCAGGAGAATTGAATAGCTCCCTTAAATCTGAGTATCCTTTAACGCTACTATCTAATGAAGCTAATGTGTGTGCTAAGACAGCAGAATCAGCATCACACACTGCTACCAGTCGCACACCTTTTGCTTTTTGAATACTTGAGATATGGTTTTTGCCACGGCCATTGAGGCCGATAACTGCTATACGAACATCGCTGTTAGCATTTGTAACTTGCCCCCAGCTTTTAGCTGAGAGGACAAGCCCTGCGGAAGCCAGGGCTGAGGTTTTGAGGAATGTACGCCGATTTGTGAGGTTCATGGGGTTGAAATATATTTTGTGTATTCGTCTGAAACGTGAGCGGTTTGCTCGTCTCCTAAATGAAAAAAGAATCTGTAGCTTAAAGTTAAACTTGCACCAGCAGGAATAGTTAAATCACCGGCATGTACATCCTTTAAATTTTCATAATCGTGTTTTCCAAAAGGATTAGCACCGAAAAGACCGTAGTCGCGTGCCATCCAATAGGTGGGATGTTTGAAATTATTAGGTGAGTCAAAAATAGCTACTCCGTAGGTTGTTCCATTGTGCTCTGCGTGGTAATCGCACCAGTTGGCTCGTGCACCCCATGCGTTCTGATCACGCTTACCAGTTGCTGTAACAATATGACCTGTTCCGCCAACCATCGTTCCTTTGACTTTATGTTGCATCGTCATCCATTCGGCTAAACGCATCGCCATCGTTCCATCTTTATTATCACCCATGGTAAGGGGTTCATTTACAGGTGCATGTAGCGTAACTGAAATATCAATAAAGCGACCTTCAGATGTTGCAGAAAAAACAAGCGTGCGTGAATCAGTACAAATTAATTTACCCGATGGATCTACGTAGTTGTCTTCTGTAGTTAACCGGTTTCCAGAAATGATAGGAGTACCAACAGGAATAATTTTACCCTTATTTTTAGGAGACTTTCCTATGTCTCCTGCTCCTTCATTCCAGAAATCAACGTTATTAATCATACTGTGAGCAAACCAAAGCGAACGATGCCAAGGATGGTCGTGTTCTTCGCCAGCGGTTGACTTCATTGGATAGTCACGGGTGATAGAAGTGCCATCGGATTCAATGATCGGATAGCAATAAGGTTTGTCTGCTTGGGTATAATTATACTGGGTAAATAATTTACCAGCGACTTCAACGCGGATACTTCCATCCGCTGCTGTAAGTGTTACAGGTAGCGATTTTGCTTTGATTACAAGGGAACTCCCTAAAAAGAGACCCAAGCTAAGAAGACGCAAAGACGAGCGAAGTGAGGGGTAAAGCACAAAGCTATATTTAACTCCTTTTATGCTAATTCAACATCAAACCAACTTCGGACAGTCAAGTTCCATACAGGCGGTCACCGAAGTCACCTAAACCAGGTAAAATGTAGCTTTTGGCATTCAGCTCTCGATCGAGTGCTGCGGCATATACAGGTACATCGGGGTGTTCTTTTCGTAGTGCTGCATAACCCTCAGGAGCTGCAACGATACACACAAAATAGGGACGTATTGCCCCACTGTTTTTAAGCAGTGTTAAGGCCTGACATGCAGAACCTCCTGTCGCAAGCATAGGGTCTACTGCAAATACTAGTCTGTCGTGTAGTGCAGGTAGCTTACAGTAATAACTACGTGCTTTCGCAGTTTCATGATCTCTTTCTAGACCTATATAGCCGATGCTTACATCTGGAAAAGTATCTACAAAAGGCTGCACCATACTTAACCCTGCTCTTAAAATTGGAACGACAACAATAGGGTTCTGTTTTAGGATATCACCCATGTATTTTTCTAGAGGAGTCTCTACTAACTTTGTCTCCAGCGTTAGTTGACGTGTAGCTTCAATCGCCAAAAGAAGGGTGAGTTGGGTAGCTAACGTTCTAAACGTAGCAGGCTTGGTTGTTTTGTCCCGCAAGTGAGTCATGATGTGACTAGCAAGAGGATGATTAAGTAGATGCAGGCCTCCATCTAGAGAGGTAATTGTTCCGTACGTATTAGTTGAATTCACAAGAGATCTTTCTTCGCCCTGTGTTCAAGAAATGACTTGAACTCATGGCGTACTTTTTTGTTTTTCTTGGATACTTGGGCGACTAATTAAACAGTGTCTAAAGTAGCGCAGGTCACAATTGAAAAGAGCTAATTATAAAGGACTAAGTATTAGCGTGTACTCTGGTTTACCTGGTAAGAAGGGTGTAGGTTGGCCTTTTACCCATGCTTCGTGACCAGCTAAATAAAAGGCAGATAAGGGATGTCCACTTTCGCCACCCGGCATTTCGAATACGCCTTGATCTTCATGTCCTGGTGATACGGCAAAACGTTCACTTGCACCAAATGTTTGTCCTTGGATGCGTGGCATATCGTCGCCTCCAGCAATTTGCTGTTCGGGAAAATTAAGACCACGTGCTATGAAAGAAGGCAGAAGTAAGCTAAAGGGATGCTTTGATGCGAGTGTGTTTAATTTACCCCAGGTCGCCTCTTTAGGTTTAAGATGAGATACTTTAAGTGAACTCAGGACATCATTTACGCTAGAGGTGAGTAGGTTATCCCAGGAAGAATAATTATTTGCTAGTAGGTTCATAGGCTTTTGATCAACGATCGTCCAAAGCGTATACTCTGAAACCATATGCCTGTATTGAAATTCTGGATAGTTTTCAACGCAGGGCGCAAAGATCGGGGTAAAGACACGATTCCATGTTGCGAGGCGAAATTCCCTTACTAAGCGATAAGCTGTAGAATCCGTGTCCGCTTTTAAATCACCTGTTAGTACCGCTTCAGACAATTGTTCAAGAGTGCTACCATGTTCAGGATGCATGGATTCTATCGTACTTAACAGAAGGGGTCTCCACTTGTTTAGAATAAGTGCTCTATTATCAAGTTGGATCGCTAAGAGATCAGTCGGTATAACTGAATGCGGTTTGTCGGTTACTAATGCCTTAAGATCGTCTCTTATCTGGGCTGCACGTGCAGGGCGTGCATAGCCTGCGTCACCTAGAAGCTGTAAAGCACTGCCTCCAAGGACACGCTGATTTGCTGTCCACAGATAGGACACATCTTTAGGACTCCATGCCGGCGTTTCTTCGGAAGATAAAAATCCGTCCCAGTGTCTATCTCCATAAACCCAAGGAACAGTTAAGCGACCATCAAAGCCCACTCGCTTAGGTATTTTGCCTGCAATAGTCCAAGCAATCTTTCCTGAGCTATCTGCAATTAAAATATTTTGCACTGGAATCCCTGCTTTGTGGGCAACCGCAATAGCTTCATCTACAGTATTTACTTTCTCCATACCTAATAAAGAAAAGTTAAAAGCCTGATGCATATGCCCACTCCAGTGCATTGCAAGTAAACGTCCATCGGAGTCCTTTCCAGTAATAGGTCCCCATATTGTCCAGTCGGTTGTCATTTTAACTGGTTCAGAACCTTTGACTAAAATAACTGCATCGTGATGTGTTATTTTTAGTAAGCCTGATTTACCTGGCCCATGGTACTGATCATCTTCTTCGCCACGTGCTACCGGAACCATATCTGCAGTATCAACGCATGAATTTGTGAAACCCCAAGCGACATGGCCATTACTTCCTGCAATAATTAAAGGAGTACCAGCTAAAGTCACTCCAGTTACTCGGTTATAATCCCAAACAAACGACGCGCGGTACCAAATTCCAGGTACTGAAATAGCTAAGTGCATATCATTTGCAATAAGTCCAGCTCCCGTAGAGGTATGTAGACCTGAAATTGCCATTGAATTTGAGCCAGGCATTAAGCTGCCATCATCTACTGCTTCACTAATAGCCACAGGTTTAGAATCACGTATGTTGATAACATCGGGTCCAGGAATAGGAATACGCGGGCCTACACTGCCATCTAATGCAGCATCATCGGGTGTCTGAAGTCCTGCAAAAAAAGGAAGGCTCTTTCTACCATAGGTATCATGTAGTGCGACTAGACTTTGCTCATAACGATTTTGGTCGTCTTGGAGAGTAATAAGCATAGCAGCAGCAACTAAGACGCAGTCTTCAGGTTGCCAAGCAGCAGGGGTCATCCGAAGAACAGAATATTCGAATGGTTTACTCTTAAGTGCAGCAAGGCCGGCGTTAACACCTGCAGTATATGCTACTACAACATCTCTTTCTTCAGTAGATGCATCTAACAGTACTTTTTTTGCAAGTAAGCGGAATTCATTTTTACGCGCAGCTTTATCAACAGCTATTGCACGCTTACCAAAGAGTTCTGCCAGTTCTCCTGCAGCGCGTCTACGAGTAAGATCCATTTGAAAGAAGCGATCTTGGGCATGAACAAATCCTAGAGCACGTGCTACATCACGACGTGTTTTCCCTCTTATTGTAGGTACTCCCAAATGATCCCGTTCAACAATAACTTGATTTGCTAAGCCTTCAATAGAGCTAGACCCGTCGATTTGAGGAAGACTTAATTTAAGTTTCTGGTAAGCCCAGAAACCTAAGCCGCCTGATAAAATAACGAGTATTACAATAAGGCGAATGGCCCAGCGCAAAAAAGTTTTCACAGGTAATTTAGAGAATATAATTATATGCCATACTGTTTGCGTATAGTCGCAACTAGATCTGCTACTGGCAGGGAGGCATCTAAGGTTATAATGCCTTGGGGTTCTTCAAGTGCAGTAAACTGGGAATCTAAAAGTGATTCCTTCATAAAATGATTTTGTCTGGTTTTAAGACGGCTTCGGAGAAGTTCTAGGTCTGCTTTTAAGTAAACTACTCTTACCCGTGCTTTATTTGCTAGGAGTGCATCGCGGTGTGACTGTTTTAATGCCGAACAAGTGAGTATATATGGCGTATTACTTTGAAGATTATCTTCTATGTGTGCTCGAATTGATTTTAACCAAGGAGCTCGATCTTCTTCGTTAAGAGGAACCCCAGATCCCATTTTTTGTATATTATTAGCAGAATGAAATTCATCTGCATCTTTGAATTTCCATCCTAGAGCTTCGGCGAGCGCTTTACCTGTTGTTGTTTTACCACATCCAGCAACACCCATTAATACAATAATCGAAGGACTTTGAAGCTCCCAGGCATGCGTAAGTGATGGATCACGGCCTTCGTCAAAATCTTGTAGATCAAACATTGTCTCAATCGGCTTTCCTTCCACGCCGCATTCAATCATGCGTGTTTTTAAAATATGTGAGCGGCTATCTCTCCAACCTAATTTGAGCATGAAGGCATTCCAGTGCTCACATTCTTCATCTGTGCGTTGGATGCCGTTAGCGTGTGCCCAAGAAAGTACTGCGCTATCATCTGTTAGTTGCGCTGCCTGCGTTTGCAGTTGTGTAAAAGTTACACCAAGAAAGCGGCAACAGCGTGCATCAAACATAAGCGGCTTAGTATCGCCTAGGTTAGCTTGATAGTCTGAAGGCAACTTACCCACTGCGTGAAGTCTGATTTTATCCATCATTCTTCCGAAGTAAACAAGACGACCTACTTTGATGTAGGGACTGCGAATGCCGGGTACAAAAGCCATAGTATAAAAAGGTTAAAAGAATTATTCTTTCCAGATATACACTGCTGTTACCCATGCGGCAAATACAAGTGTTGGAGCAGTAATCCACCATGCACTAAAGGGAATTTTATAGCGAGGGATTACCCATGCAATAAAAAGACATTTAACGATAATTAAGACCCAACATATAATCATCAATCGAACTGTACGCTTATTGCGCGGAATATCTTCTTGAATGTTTATTTCCTTAATAAAAGAATGATTATAGTCCTGGTTGGAAATCTGTGAATTAGATTTATTAAAGTAAGGGAACATAGCTTAAAGGATTTTTTAATTGCGAGCTGCAGTAGTAGCCAAACTTTTCAAGTAGGTTGCTGCACCTGAGTGAAGTATGTGACTGAGTTGATCTTCAGTCATTCTCCATTTCCAATTACCCTGGCTTTTGCCTGGAGTATTGAGTCGAGCCTCTGACCCTAAAGCAAGGATGTCCTGCATGGGGATAACCGCTAAGGAACTTATGCTTTGGTAAGCAGACCTAATTAAATCCCACGCAATCTCGTTGCCCGCAACACGAAGATAACGTCTTGCATGATCACGAGTTGATTCATTTGAAGACAAATACCAACCCACTGACGTATCGTTGTCATGGGTTCCTGTATAGATGACTTCATTTGCGATGAGATTATGTGGAAGATATAAATTTGATTCATCTCCACCAAAAGCGAACTGCAGTACACCCATGCCAGGTAGACCCGTAGCTTCACGTAGTTCAACTACACTTGGGGTAAGTATGCCTAAATCTTCTGCGATGATTTTTGCTTTCGGTAATGCTTTCTTGATGGCTTTAAACAGGTCTAGACCAGGAGCTTTTTCCCAAGTCCCAATTTTAGCTGTAGATGCAGGCAGTGGAATTCTCCAGTAAGCATCAAATCCTCTAAAGTGATCTATGCGTACTATGTCATATAAATCAAACGCAGCTTTAAGACGTTCTATCCACCAGCTAAAATTTTGTTTCGCGTGATTATCCCAAGCGTATAGCGGGTTCCCCCATAATTGGCCGTCTGCGGAAAAATAATCAGGAGGCACTCCAGCCACAGCTATCGGTTTGCCCGTAGCTTGATCTAATTCAAAAAGGTCTGGTTGAGACCATACATCTGCAGAATCTCCAGCAACAAAGATAGGAATATCGCCAACGATTGAAACGCCATGTGATTTGGCATAAGTTTTAACCCTTTGCCACTGCGCAAAAAAAACGTACTGGTAGAACTGATGAGCTTCTATTTCGTAACTAAGCTTTTTTGCCTCAGAAGATGAAGTTGCTAACTTAAAAGAACGCAGATCTTTCGGCCACTCTGTCCATGACTTACCGCCTTGAGTATCTTTGAGTGCAAGAAATAACGCGTAGGCATCAAGCCACGATGTATTATGTTTTTTGAACTCAGAAAATGTAAAATTTCCAAATTTCAGAGGGGCTGATTTTGAAAAACGCTCAAACGCGAGTTTAAGTAAAGGCCACTTAGTGTGATATAAAGCGCCGTAATTAACTTCGTCTTTAGGCAACTGAGTGATCACAGTAAGTTCATCGCCCCTAAGCAGTCCTTGCGCGGCGAGTTCTCCCAAATCAATTAAGTAAGGATTTCCAGCAAACGCTGAAAAACATTGATAGGGCGAATCACCGTATCCGGTTGGTCCAAGTGGACAGATTTGCCAGTGCGATATCCCTGAGGCTTGTAAGAAATCGATAAAACGATCGGCCTGAATATCAAGTGTCCCAATACCTTGATTACCGGGTAGCGAGGTAGGGTGCAGTAAGACTCCTGCACTGCGTTTATTTAACCAATTAAAAAGCGGCTTTTGCATTGCGTGGCTATATACTAAGCATCGATCGAACCACATGAATAGAAAGAACGAAATGAAATGGTTACAAAATCGGAACAAAAGAGTGCTTTTTAGGATCAAATTGTATACCCCATTATAAACATGAAAAAGTCATGGTTAAGTTCTGCCCTTCTTTTTTTGCTAGTAGGCTGCATGATGCCTCTTGAGCAACAAAGACAAGAGCCTCGTGTTGAGGTTGTTTTCCAGAATTCGGAAAAGTTTACGGATATCAAAGATTCGGTATTGCCGACAGAAAAAGCAGAGCAGGAAACGCTAATTCAGCTCAAAGAATTCATTATTGATCAAGCAATTTCATATATTGATGATAAACATAAACTTACAATAGTTTTTACCGATATTGACCTTGCAGGTGATTTTGAGCCTTGGAGGGGGCCTGAATGGAGCAATGTACGCATTGTTAAGAGCATTTACCCACCCAGGTTTTGTTTCACATGGCAGGTTATGGACTTAGCCGGAAAAGTAGTCAAAAAAGGTAGTGAAGATATCAGGGATCTCGCTTTTGATATGAGAGTTACGTTAGACAGGAACGATCCGCTACATATCGAAAAAGACGTCCTTAAAGACTGGATGTCGTTAAACTTAAAGTAGCTAATCTGACTATTCCAAGACACATTAAGTAAGCATGGATAAACCAATTGGTATTCTAATAGCTTCATAAACCCTTATTGGTTAATAACCTTGATTTAATTGCCTTGTTCTGAGAGCTTACATGCCTCGTTAGAGATAGCGTTTAGATGACAGTGTCTGGTGATTCGTTGGCTGAGCAGGTCGCTTAAGTGATGATTTCGAAACCCAAAAGTGGGAACGGACTGGCAGATGACGGTTTGCTCTACGAAATCAACACATGGCCAACTCCAAACTATACGTTGGAAACCTATCCTTCAAGACATCCGAAGACGAGCTTCGCTCGCACTTCGCACAATTCGGTACCGTGACTGACGTTTACGTTGCTATGGACAAAATGACAGGCCGCCCACGCGGTTTTGCATTTATTACCATGGGTAGCGATGACGAAGCACGTATCGCAGCTGAAAAAGTAAACGGAACAGAACTCGGTGGCCGTCAATTAACGGTTAACGAAGCTCGTCCAAAAGAAGATCGTCCAAGTGGCGGCTTCGGTGGCGGCGGCGGCGGCGGTGGCCGTGGCGGCTTCGGTGGCGGCGGCGGTGGTGGCCGTGGCGGCTTCGGTGGTGGCGGCGGTGGCGGTGGCCGTGGTGGCGATCGCGGCGAACGCCGTTACTAATATCTGATTCGGTTTTTTGCCGATTTCAATTTTGCAAAGACGGGGCCCTTAAAGCCTCGTCTTTTTTAATGTCTTTTTAGGTCCTTGAGCTAGTAAAGTTCTTTTGCATTGTTGGATACAATCTTGGCAACCGCACTTAATCGTCATCTTAAAGATCTGAGAGCCTGTACGCGCTGTCCGCGGATGCACAAACCGGTTGTTGTTGGTAGAACGGTCTTAAGTAAAATTATACTCGTAGGTCAGGCACCTGGCGATAAAGAGCCTATTATGGGAAAGCCATTTGCGTGGACTGCAGGGAAAACATTATTCAAGTGGTTCAGTGATGGCCTAGGTTGGTCGGAAGATGAAACGCGCGAGAGAATTTATTTTGCTGCGGTTTGTCGCTGTTTCCCTGGTAAAAGAGAAGAGGGAGGAGATAGAGTCCCTAGTCCTGAAGAAATTGCTGAATGTGCCCATTGGCTCAAACGGGAATTTTCCGTATTGAAACCTGAACTGGTCATTCCAATTGGGAAATTAGCGATCACTCAGTTCTTACCTCCAGCCCCTCTGGACCAAGTCATTGGAAAGTCCTTTCAAATTACCTATCATAAGCACTCTGTTGGATGTATCCCTTTGCCCCATCCTTCAGGGGCCTCGCCGTGGCATAGAATGGAACCAGGCAAATCTCTAATTCAGAAAGCCTTTAGATTAATTGCACAAAACTCAGCTATTAAGACTGCCACAAAGTAATTTTCCGCTTCGCACATGCTTATCTTTCATTTAGCCTTACAGGAGTAAATTCGAATTTCTTATGCGCTTTCACACACTTGTCTTGGTTCTCGGTGCTATCCTTCTTTTACAACCATCGCTTCATGCTCAAAGAGAACGATTCTCCATTGATGATCTAAATTTTTTAGATAAAAATTATCCTAATGCACAAAAGACAAGCACAGGTATTCGATATGTCGTGCAAAAAGACGGCGAGGGAGAAGGACCAAATCAGGGTGATACGGTTAATGTATTGTACGAAGGCCGACTTTTAGACGGTACTTTGTTTGATAAAGCTACAGATAAAACGCATCCGTTTTCATTTCGCCTAGGTCGTAAGCAAGTCATTGCCGGCTGGGATCAAATCGTAAAACTAATGAAGCCAGGAGAAAAACTCTTAGCTATTATACCTTCAGAACTTGCCTATGGAAGTAGGGGGCAATTACCTAGGATTCCACGCGACTCAGCACTTATTTTTACTATTGAATTAATTTCAATCAATCGGCTTTAGTTAAATTAAAGCCGATAAATAGTGTTATTGAGCAGAATGAGTAGCGCTAAACTTAACTGCGAACTCGGTTGAAGCTTGAGATTTCGCATCTACTGGAGAAACGCCTTGGGAAATTAGTTCAGCTGAGCGTTTTTCAACCCAACGTGCCTTGAATTCAAGTTCTGTCGCTGTAGCAACATGGGGATCTTGCTTAACCTTTTCTTTCACTTCAGCAGGATTTGGCTTCTTCCAAAACAGAAGATGAGAACAACCTGATGAAAGGCTAAGTGAGGCTAGGAGGGACAGGATTATGATAGAGCGCTTCATGGTGCGTACAAATGACAACTATGGCGGATATAAGGTCCCACAGCGAGTGAAACTTTCTTATTTTAACGCACTTTTAATGGCCTGAATCAATGTAGGTTCGGTGGCTATTCCAAGAACGCCATTCACAAAGAATTGAATTCCAACGCAAACCAGTAAAAACCCCATGATTTTAGTGAGAGCAGTCATTCCGTTTGTACCAATTACCCTTACGACGTTACTGGATAGACGGAGTGTAAAATAGCTTACAATTGAAACAGCGAAAATGCCTAAGATAATTGCGCAATAGTCGAGATAGCTCGTTGCCAGTGAAGTGAAGCCTATGGTGACAGCGATTGATCCTGGCCCACTAAGCATGGGCATAGCTAATGGAGAAAACGAAATATCTCTTTTAGCTCTAGCTGCTTCTTGAGCTACTTCTGTGGATTTACCAGGTTCAGATTTCCCCATTAACATTTCCCAGCCGATACCTACGACAAGCATGCCACCTGCGATACGAAGTCCAGGAATTGAGATTCCGAAAGCACGCATAATAAAAGTACCGAAAAGTAGCGATACTACTAATATAGCGATCATGAAAATACAGGCCCTACGCAGTTGTTCTAGCCGGTGAGCTTCTGTATCTCCCTCAGTAATTGCTAAGAAAGTAGAGGATACAGCAAGCGGATTGATAATCGGTAATAGACTGATGAAAGTCCCCAGAATTAAAGCCCAAAAATGAAATACACCTGTAGCATGCATAATGTTACGTTAGATAGTCTATTCTTGATAACGGTTTGGTGCAATGAATTTACCACCATTCTACTGGTCCTTGAGGAACAGGAATAGCAGTGCGTTCTGCCTCATCTTGCATGAATGATGCAACAAGAGGGGCCGGTGCAAATTCTTCACGCAATTTACCATTGGAATCACAATACGTACCTCTCCATGCTATGTACTCTTGAAGGACACGTGCATAATCACTTTTTGAGGTGATGGTTAGAATTGCCTGCTTGAAGGGTTTGGATGGGCCGAAACGTTTTGCATACCAGGGCGCTACTTTTCTAAACAGACGAGATCCGAACTCTTCACCAAAGAAATCGCAGTAACGTTCGTAATGAATGCTCATAACGCGGATGCGTTCATTAAAGTCTGCCTCCTCTTCCAAGGCTCCCGTTTTTAAGTACGTTGAGGTCCGTTTGAAAATCCACGGATCATAAAAAGCACCACGCCCAATACTCACACCTGCGCAGCCTGTTTCATTAAGCATATGTTTTGCTGCTTCTGGAGTTGTGACATCGCCATTGCCTATTACGGGGATGGACTTAACCGCTTCAACGACAGAACGAATACCAGCTAGATTGACGACACCGGAAAAACCTTGGGCGCGCGTTCTTCCATGTACAAAAATTGCTTGTACCCCAATATCTTCAAGCGCACGTGCTAGGTCTGGAGCGGTGAGGTTTTCTGCATCCCAACCTAAGCGTACTTTTGCGGTGATAGGAATTTTAACAGCGCGCACCATCAAAGAGACTAAGTTAATCGTGCCGTCTAAATCATTCATCATTGCTGAACCGCCCCCGATCTTAGTTACTTTTTTGACAGGGCACCCCATATTGATATCAACAGCTTGAACGCCCAGTGCTTCGCATTTGATTGCAGCGTCACGCATTTCTTCAGGTACACTACCAAATAACTGAATAGAAAGGGGAGTGTCTTTTTCCGAAGTCGCAACAAGGCGTAATGCCGCAGGGTTTGCTTCTAAAAGTGAACGTGCATTGACTAAATCTGTGGTCGCCCAACCTAAGCCACCTAATTCGCGGATAGTTAAGCGCATGGGAAGATTCGTGTATCCCGCTAGTGGAGAAAGACACAGATTAGAAGAAAGTTCGTAAGGCCCTATGCGCATGAAAGTAAGTTCTACATTAATGACGCGGTATACAACAATGGCAACGCTACTTAAAGTATAGCTTATCTATCATGTCCTACGCGATTAATCGCAGGGTATTTTTTAAAATCGATCCTCACTTGCAGGTGAGTATTTGATTAATGCCTTAACTATTACTGCCTAGAAGACATAGTTTGAGCAGTATTCCATTCTGCCTCGGCCTCTGTATTCCTGCCCATTTTAAGCAGAGCACGTGCTAGATTTGCATGTGCCGTAGCGTAGCCAGGATTTAGTTCAATAGCTTTTTTGTAATGACTGATGGCTTCATCATACGAGCCCACACGAGTAAGTGCTACTCCTAGACTATTATGGACATCAGCAGCATAAGGTTTAATACGTAAAGCATTTCTATACTGCTTAATTGCCTTCTGTGTTTCATTTTGTCCTAAGAAAACATTTCCTAAATTAAGAGATGCGTCTGCATAGTCAGGATCTAGTTGTATTGCTTTTATGTAATGCTCGACGGCTTCATTTTGAGAGCCTGTTGAACGAAGAATATTAGCAAGATTGTAATGAGCAGGTGCGTAGGTGTTATTGATTCTAAGTGCACGTCTTAGTTGTTCGATAGCAGCAGCGGGCTTACCTACTTTTGAAAGGTATAAGCCTAGGTTTGTATTAGCCTCAATTTGGTTCGGGTCTTCAGTAAGTGCTTTTTGGTAAAGCAAAATAGCTTCTGTGGGTTTTCCCATTTGCCCTAGGGCATCCCCCCAATTCACAAGCGCTTCAGTGTAATCTGCTTTTAATGAGACTGCTTCACTAAAGTGAGTAATTGCATCGGTGAACTGTCCGTCATGAGCTAATAGTATTCCTAGATTGTAATGCGCTATCCAAGCATCTGGATTTTTATCTAAGGTAGAGGTGTACAGAGTTTTGACATCGCGGTACGTTCCGGCCTGATTGAATGCCAGTGTAGCTAGCGTTAAACAAGCAGCGAAAACAAGAATTACCCCCAGCCGTGAATATTTAGCGAGTGCATTAAAGCCTAATACAGCTGCAGCAGCACAAAGAGCATATATTGCAAGACTAGGAAGGTACTGGAAGTGATCTGCTACATACGAAAATCTAAACGGATAAACATTGAAAAATCCAAGTGCTGGGAAAAGTGAACCGCAAAAATACAACCACCCTGAAAATAATGCGCGTGATTTAAATCGGTACAGCCATAAGACAATTGTAATGGCAGTAACTAAAATTACATACTGTATCCATGATTGATACAGCACGTGTACATTCCAGTGGGGATAAAAAAAAGAAAGATTTGTAGGCCAAACTAACTGCGTAAGGTAAAAGCATATAATCCTACAGCAAAGAAAAATACGTTCAACAAACGATAGGGAGAATTCAGAACCTTCAGCGCCAATCATATGTCGTTCAACCCATGCTGTGAAAAGTCCTGAAATTAGTGCTATAATAAACCAGGGTAGCAAAGGCTTGATATGTGTTCTAAATTTTAGATCACCTTCTTTATACCAGAAAAGAACTAACAAAGCTGCAGGTAGAGTCGCAGTAACACTCTTGGTTAATAATGCGCAGATGAAAAAAAGTAGGGATAGATAATATAGTAAAGGGCGTTTGCTTTCGTAGTACTTGATGTAAACAAGCCACGTAAATAGATAGAAAACTAAGGAGAGCGTATTTTTTTGCTCCGACACCCATGCGACAGATTCAACACATACGGGATGAATTAAAAAAAGAAGACCTGCTAAGCTAGGTCCAGGAATTGTATAGTAACTAAGAAGTTTAATAAATAAAAGTGCAGCTAGTATATGTAAACCGATATTAAGCAAGTGATAGGGTAGTGGATTATCAGCCCATAATTTATGCTCTACCCAAAAGGCTGTATGTAGCAGTGGGTAGTACTGCTGAGTAGCTGACGGGTTAGTCCATATTTGGATTAATCCAGAAAAAGATTGTAGCTCAGGTTTTGTGACATGCGCTTGATCATCCCAAACAAAACCGCCATTGAGTGCGGGTTTATAAATAAATAATGCTATTATTAAAAACAGAGCACCAATCATCCATAGATTTAAGTACCACGGATTTATGCTGCTTTTTTGCATAATACTAAATAAACCCAGTCTTATTTAAAGGCCAAGACTGTTTACGGTAGTTGGGCAACACTTAGCTCTATGCTTACTTAATCTAGTGTTTGGCGGTAGCGTTTAACACCTATTGTCATCGCTATAGTAACAAACAAAGCAATAGGCCAAAGTTCAGGCAGAATCTCATGAAGCCCATTACCTTTAAGAAGCACTCCTCGTACAATCCGCAGGAAGTGAGTTATAGGTAGGCATTTGCCAATGTATTGTGCCCAAATAGGCATTCCTCTAAAAGGAAACATAAAGCCGGATATTAAAATCGAAGGTAAGAAAAAGAATATGGCCATTTGCGAGGCCTGGAGTTGGTTCTTTGCAATCGAAGAAAAAGTAATACCCATAGCTAAATTTGCTGCTATAAAAAGAATTACTACACAGTAAATTAGGACGAGACTACCTATCATAGGGACATGAAATAGGAAGTGAGCGGCTAAAATAATTAGGGTAACTTGTATATACCCAACTAAGATATAGGGAATGATTTTTCCCATCATAACTTCGACAGGTCTAACGGGAGTGGACAAAAGATTTTCCATCGTACCGCGTTCACGTTCACGTGTGATGGCAAGAGCTGTAATAATGACCATTGTCATCGTAAGGATCACTCCCATTAAACCAGGAACAATATTATACTGAGTAATATTTTCAGGATTATACAACATATGGACATTAAACGACAGGGGTCCAGGTTGCTGCTTCAAACGTGCTAGGGGCCCTTTAAGGTCTCTATCGAATGCCTGAGAGGCTAGGTACTTGAAAGTTGTTATAGCTGGTCCGGTTGCTGCCGGATCAGTTGCATCCGCTTCAACAAGAATTTCTGGTTTCTCGCCTCGCAAAAGTTTTCGCGAAAAATCTATTGGAACAGAAATTACAAACTGCACATCTCCTTTTTGTAGCAGAGTATGTGCATTTATTTCTGAATGAGCGTCCTCGATAATTTCAAAATACGAACTCGTTCTTAATTCTGCAGCAAGTGTGCGTGCAAAGGTTCCTTGATCAGCAATCAGTACAGCAGTTGGTAGGTGACGAGGATCAGAGTTAATCGCGAAACCAAATAAAGTGAGCTGTAAAAGTGGGATACCGATCATCATTGCAAAGGTGACCCGGTCACGCCTCATCTGAATGAATTCTTTTAGCACCATTGCCCAAAGTCTATGGAATGAAAAATAACTCATTTTGATTTATAGTTATCTTCAGACGTGTCCATTAAGCTAATGAATACATCTTCAAGACCGGATTTGATTTTGGCCCATTGATGAGAACTTGTTTTTAACGCGCTTAAAGTAGATTCAAGCAGCTGTGAATCACGTCCACTGACGTGAAGCGTATTTCCAAAGGCGACAACTTGTTCTACACCTGGCTTATGCCTTAAGATTTGTGAAAGCTGAACTAGATCGGGTCCTGTGACCGACCAGGTTGTTAATCGAGTAGATTGAATTACCTCTGCTGTAGTGCCCTGTGCCAGTAATTTACCGTATGCTATGTAGGCTAAGCGGTGGCAGCGTTCAGCCTCGTCCATATAGTGCGTCGTGATAAGTACAGTCAGTCCATCTCCTGCTAAGTCATGAAGCTGATCCCAAAATTCACGACGTGCTTTAGGATCTACGCCAGCAGTAGGTTCATCTAGAAGAAGAAGTTTTGGGTTATGAATTAAGCAAGCTGCAAGTGCTAGCCGCTGCTTCCATCCTCCAGAAAGTTGTCCTGCGAGTTGTTTACTGCGATCTTGCAAGCCAAGTTTCACAAGACTTTGTTCAACGGCTTCTTTTCTATTTTTAATCTGATAAATGCGTGCAATAAAATCTAAATTTTCACGGATAGAGAGATCTTCATAATAGCTAAATCGCTGAGTCATATACCCCACATTGCGCTTAATGAGGAGTTGCTCTGTACGTATATTGTAACCCAAGCAGGTGCCTTCACCTTGGTCTGCTGTTAATAGACCACACAACATTCGAATGAAGGTAGTTTTACCGCTACCGTTTGGGCCTAAGAATCCAAAGATCTCACCCCTGCGTACATTCAGGTCTAAAGAATCAACGACAACTTTGCCGTCAAAGCGTTTGGTCACGCCTTTGACATCTATGATAACATCCGATGAAGGCCTAAGCACATTACTCATGGCACAAGGCTAATATCGACTGGCTGGCCTGGATGTAATGAGCCTGCTGGAGCGTGGTCAAAGAGTGCTTCACACATAAACACAAGCTTTGAACGATTATCACGATTAAATAAAATAGGAGGCGTATATTCTGGCTGTGGAGAGAAATAGCTCAGTGTTGCTGCAATAGGCTCTGACTTTTCGCCAAGCTTAACAGCTAACTTATCTCCTGGCTTCAGTCTTCCGAATGTTTCTTCAGTAACATAAAATCTAATTTTTAAATTTTCGGGTGGTAGCAGTGTTAGGACAGGCATTCCTGCAGCGACAAATTCTCCTGCTCTATAAAGTGTATCGTATACTAAAGCGGTAGCAGGGGTTGTCTTAATTTTTTGATCTATAGCCCAATCGGCACGTCGTTTAGCAGCTTCAGCGGCAAGTACTGCAGCTTGGGCTGCTTGAATTAAATCATTTCTTGCTCCGAGGTGTGCTGTATCAAGCTCAGAAATAACTTGTTCAACGGTTTTGACATTAGCTTCGTAGGTAAGGCGTGCATGATCATAGTCGCTTTGAGATATAACCTTTTCCTTAAAGAGTTCTTCCTCGCGTGATAAATTTATACGGGAAAGTTCTGCATTTGCTTTGGCTTGACCAACACGCGCTTGAAGTCCTGCAAGCTCGGAAGGGCGCAATCCTTTTTTAGTATCTTCTAATTTAGCTTTTGCACTTGAGAGTTGTGCGTTTGCTTCACTTTGTGCTGCACGCTCATTTTCACTTTCTAAGGCGAATAAAAGATCCGATTTTTTTACTTGTTGGCCTTTAACAACTGCCAGCTGATCAAGTCGCCCTGCCAGAGGTGAAGCAATATAAACAAAATCTCCTTCCAGATATCCCTGCCATGTTGTTTCAGGTGCTTTACTACATCCCGAAATAATCAGACATGTGATAAATGCTGGGATTAGACGAATTGAAGGCAGTATAAATTTATTCACGAATAAAAAGACTCCCTTAACTATAGGCTCAAGTCTTTGATCTTCAATACTCAAACCTACGCATTCACGCAGGTAAGTGTAGCGCTTTAAGGCTCTAACCCTGGTAAAGGCTCAATTTTCTCTATGATAAAAAGATAAGATAAAGCACCTAAGATGCAGACGCCTCCACCAATTACAAGAGGTAGTACAAACGAGCCGCCTGTAATTCCTAGCATGTAGCCAGTAAAAGTTGTTGTCAGGGCACCTGCTAGCCCTGAGGCAAAATTTTGTATTCCTGCAATCGAAGCAACATGACCTTTTGTAGGAGCGACATCTGCAGGCAGACACCAAATATTGGCGCCAGTGAATGCTAAACTAGCATACGAAATGCAAAATAGAACCATTGCAGCAGATTCAGATTTTACTAGAGCTGCTGCAGCAATACAGGATGAGACAAGTAGACCTCCTGCTAAACACGTCTTACGAGCTGCATTTAAACTCCAACCTCTGTTGTACAGGGAATCCGAGGCATAACCTCCGATCCAACCGCCTACGACTGCACACATGGCTGGTATTGCACCTACTGTTCCTACTTTTAGCATAGAAAAGCCTCTAGCTCTGACTAAGTAAGCAGGAAACCAGGTAATAAAAAAATATATTACAAAGTTAAGACAGAAGAAACCAATCATCATTCCCCATATAGTCCGATATTTAAAAAGACTTTTCCAGGGCAGGGGTTTAGCTGTGACTTCCGTAAAGCCTACTGCAGGTTCGGGATCTGTAGCATGTTCATTTACTTTAGGATCACGGTACCATTTCGCCCAAGCTAAAATCCAAATAAAACCTAAACCACCTGTTACTAAAAACGAAATGCGCCAACCAAATGCTGTAATGAGATAACCCACAATAGGCCAGGCTAGGGCTGCACCTACACGAGATCCGCTATCAAAAATAGAGCTCGCAAAAGCGCGCTCAGAACGTCGAAACCACACTGAAGTGACTTTGGTGTTACACGGATATGCAGCAGCTTCACCAGCACCCAACATAAGTCGGCATCCCACTAATGATGCCATACCTTGGCCAATCGCTGTAGCCATAGTAAAGAGCGACCACCAAGCAACAGATACAGCATAAACGATTTTTGGGCCAAGACGGTCAACCAGCCAACCGCTGGGAAGCTGCATTATTGCATAGGTCCAGAAGAACCCACTTAATATAAATCCCATCTGGGTAGAGCTTAACTTGAACTCATGCTGTATTGCTGGCACTGCTAGACTTAAATTAGTCCTATCCAGATAGTTAATAGCAGTTGCAGCAAAACAGAGTGTAACCATACCCCAACGTGCTTTAGGGGCTGAAGGTTGTTTTAAACATGGGTCCGGGGAAGCCATAAGAATTGGGGTTGTTTCTTAGCACTCAAACGAACACTTAAGATAAGACAAAGACAATCAGGCAGGAGTGCTCATTTTCTGAATCGGTATGAAAGAAGATAATACCTAGTACGTCGTACACAGAATCTGTTGCTTCAGTATTAAAGCTGAAGATACTTAACACCGGTTCGAAATAATATCGCAACGAGGAAAAGAAATATGAAAACAACCCCTGTTTCATTTCTGTTAGATCGCAAAGGCTCTAAAGTATTTTCAGTGGGACCGTCTGCCACAATTGCAGAAGCGGTAGCCGAGATGAACACATACCGTATTGGTTCTGTCTTGGTAATGGATAATGATACTCTTTATGGAATATTTACAGAGCGTGATGTGCTCACGCGAGTCGTAGGTCGCTCCATTGACGTCCAAACAGCCAAGGTATCTACAGTCATGACAGTTAATCCTCAAACGATCAGACCTTCCGCTACCGTAGATGATGTGATGCAAATTTATTCAGATAAACACTGCAGACATCTTCCCGTGATAGAGAATGGGCACTTGCTGGGAATGCTTTCGATTGGAGATGTTAACCGTTGGATCGTGGATTATCACGAAGCAGAGTGCATACAGCTAAAAACGTATATTACTGGTATGGTTTCGCATTAAGTTATATCAAAACCGATACTTTTTGCTAAATCTGATGCTAGGCTCGCTTTACACTCAGAGTAGGGATTAGTGTTAAGCAAATGCCCCAAAATCCCAATGCTCAGGTTGATTCTGCAACGTTAGATTTAATTGAACACAATGCAACGGGTTCAGTTCCGGCCACCCCTTCGTTTCAAGATTCAATACTGCGATTAATAAGTTCGCACCAAATTTATGCCAACGCCGATTTTAAAGGCGGATACGTTACGGCAAGATCACTTGCGGGTAAGGTTTGTTTTATTGCTAAAAATTTAAAAGACGTAGCGGAACATAAAATTACACCAGATTTGCTTGAATCAAATAATAGTATCTTCGATCGCTATCTAATCTCGTTAAATGAAAGGCAAAAAAATACAGCTGAACCTAAAAGGGCATTAGTCGCAGGCAAAGTAGCCCATCACAGGGCTAAGTGGGTTGGGGACAAAAAAATTGTAGATCACGATCCAATTCACAGTTTATTTTTGGTACCGGGGTGCGGAAAGCATGTTGGGCTTCCTGGTAACTATCTTTACGGAATGCTATTTCAAGTTACAGACCAGCAAGATAGCCCTTGGAATTTGCATCTGCATGACACCGACGATGGTTTAGCGACTTGTACTTTCGCTACCTTAAAGCTTGCGCTAGATAAATTAGATGAACTAGTGGCATCAGCACCTTTTACGTTATCGGAACTTACAGCTCTTGATTTTAAGAATAATTAAATCAACTTTAGATATTAAGAAGAGGTTGGGGTTTTTTAATCTGACGGTCCGAGTCGATAGTTTTACAGTAAGGTATTTCGTATCTTGAAGTTTTGGGTAAATTAATAGATTTTAAGTAAGTCGTTTACCCCTAACCCATTTGATTTGTGAGACTATCTTTACTTGCTAGCGTCTACATTGCATTTGTTGCGCAGTGTTTTGCAACTGAACCCGTTCTTAAAGTATTATTCTTAGGAGATACGGGGCACCACACTCCGGCAGACCGAATGAGGGATATAGCTCCCGTGATGCAAAGTCATGGAATACAACTAGTATACACCGAAGATGTTGAATCATTAAGGCTGGATAACTTGAAGCGTTATGATGCGCTATTAATTTACGCAAACATAGCAAAAATTAGTCCTGAACAAGACAATGCCTTAACGAGCTATGTACGTGAGGGTGGTGGACTGTTTGCTCTGCACTGTGCTAGCTATTGTTTTCAGAATTCACCTACATATATCAGTATGGTGGGCGCTCAGTTTAAGAGCCATAAAACAGGAATAGTAAAAACTACAATTATTGCTGCAGATAATCCCGTGATGCAGGGATTTAAGGGATTTGAAAGTTGGGATGAAACGTATGTTCACACTAAGCATAATTCAGAAAATAGAACCTTACTTGAGATAAGAGGTGATGAACCTTGGACATGGATTAGAACAGAAGGTAAAGGTCGCGTATTTTATACAGCATGGGGCCATGATAGCAGAACTTGGACTAACCCTGGATTTCAGGACCTTGTAGAACGGGGTATTCGTTTTTGCGCCGGAGAAAAGTTACCCGATGCCTTACGTCAGCGTCCTGCAGTTAGCTCACTTGTTCTTAAAGATCAGGCAGGTATTCCTTATTATATCCCCGGTAAGAAATCGATGGGAGATGGTGTATGGCCGCAAATGCAATTACCGCTTTCGCCGCAAGAATCAATGCAGCACCTTGTAGTGCCTGCAGGATTTGAAGTTCAACTAGTAGCGAATGATCCTGATATTAAAAAACCGATAGCGATGGCTTGGGATGAGCGTGGACGCTTATGGATCGCTGAAACCTTAGATTATCCCAATAAGCTATTAGCCCCGGGAGAAAAAGGAAGAGACCGTATTGTGATTTGTGAATCTACAAAAGGGGATTGGCATATGGATAAATTCACCGTCTTCGCAGATGGATTGAATATACCTACTGGGTTCACTTTTTCTCATGGAGGAATTATTGTGAATCAGATGCCTAACACGCTCTTTTTAAAAGATACAACCGGAGGTGATCACGCTGATTTAAAAGAAATTCTTTTTAGTGGTTGGGGTAGAAAAGATACTCATGCAGGTCCTAGTAATTTACACTACGGTTTAGATAACCAAATCTGGTCCATGGTAGGTTATTCGGGATATTCGGGAACTGTGGGTGGTGTATATCATGAATTTGCTCAGGGATTTAGTCGTTTCACGCCAGATGGTTCACAATTAGAATATATACGTGCGACTAACAATAATACATGGGGTTTAGGTTTTCGTGAGGATGGTACCATATTTGGTTCAACTGCTAATAATAATCCTAGTGTGTATATGCCTATTGCTAACCGCTTCTATTTAGCTGCTGGGCTTGAGCCCAAAACGTTAGGTGGTATTGCAGATACTTCACGTTATTTACCGATGACTAGTAAGGTACGTCAGGTTGATGTACACTGGGGTTACACAGCAGCTGCTGGACATGCTTTCTATACAGCACGCGCTTACCCAAAAGAGTACTGGAACAAAGTAGCTTTTGTAGCAGAACCCACAGGTCACTTAGTAGGACAATTTAATGTTACTTCTGATGGAGCTGATTTTCATTCCACAAATCCAACAAATTTAATCTCCAGCGATGATGAATGGTTTGCACCTATTATGGCTGAAGTCGGTCCGGATGGCTCAGTATGGATAATTGATTGGTACAATTATATCGTACAACATAATCCACTGCCTAAGGGGTTTGAAATGGGCCAGGGCAATGCTTATGAAAATCCACTACGCGATAAACGCTACGGCCGTATCTATCGTATTGTATGGAAAGGCGATAAGGGTGCGCTGCCTACTCAAGCAATGACATTGGCTGGAGCTACGCCTGAGCTTTTAGTCAAAACTTTAACAAACAATAATCTATTGTGGAGAACGCATGCTCAGCGACTTTTAGTAGAGCGCGGTCGTAAGGATGTTGTACCTCTCTTAATCGCTTTAGTCCAAGATCCTAAACAAGATGAGATTGGACTTAATGTTGGAGTTATTCATGCATTATGGACACTGCATGGACTACATGTACTAGATTCAGATGCTGCTGCATTACAAGCAGCGACATCTGCCTTACGTCATGCCAGTGCAGCTGTAAGACGTAATGCAATTATGGTGCTTCCTCGTTCTGCTGCAGGAGTGCGTGCACTATTAAGTGCTAAATTACTTCAGGATAATGATCCACAAGTTCGTTTAGCTACGTTACTTGCTCTCGCAGAAAGCCCTTCTGTTCCTTTAGCAGGCATTCAATTACATAACTATCTCGTGAGTTCTAAAGCACTTGATCATTGGATGCTTGATGCGGTTAAAATGGCAGCCACTGCTCAATCGGCTGGTTTCATAGCGAGTGCGAGTGATGTCGAGATTACTGCAGCGAAAGTTCAATCTGAAGGAAAACCTCCTGTAATTGAGGTACTAGCGCACGTGGTCGTCTCGAAGCAAGTCTCTGCAGTAGCAGGAGTTGGTTCCAATCGATTAGTTCTGCGCTTAGGTGTTATCCCTGACGTTATGAAATATGACCGAACTGAGATTACAGTTAAAGCAGGAACTAAAGTGGATCTTGTTTTCACCAATAATGATCACATGCAGCATAATATTTTAATCTTAAAACCAGATTCGACAGAAAAAGTGGGTGCACTAATAGATGCGATGCTCACCGACCCACAGGGATTAGCGAAGAGTTACCGTCCTAGAACAACGGACATGCTTTTCTCGCTACCATTAATTGACCCAGGTGATGCCAGTGATCTAATTTTCACTGCGCCAAAACAAGCAGGCCGTTATCCTATAGTATGTTCCTTCCCTGGACATTGGCGCATGATGCAGGCAACCCTAGTTGTTACTCCTTAAAACGAAATCTCATGGCAAAGAAAATAAATATAGCGATTATTGGATTAGGTTTTGGCGCAGAATTTATTCCAATCTATCAGAGACATCCCAATGTAAATCTTGTGGCTGTGTGTCAGAGGGATGAAAAGAAACTAAAGAGCTTACAAAAAGCATTTGGTATTCCTAAGGGATATACCAGTTACGAAGAATTACTGAAAGATCCTGAGATTGATGCAGTTCATATCAATACACCTATTCCGGATCATGCTTCTCAGAGTATTAAGGCACTCAAAGCTGGTAAGCATGTGGCGTGTACGGTGCCTATGGCTACTTCGATTAAGGATTGCGAAAAAATAGTAATGTTAACGCAGAAGACTGGCCTTAAGTACATGATGATGGAGACGGTGGTGTATGCCCGTGAATATCTTTATGTGAAAGAGCTCTATGATAAAGGTGAGCTCGGTAAAGTTCAGTTTATGCAAGCAAGCCATCAGCAAGATATGGATGGATGGCCCAACTATTGGCCAGGGCTGCCTCCAATGTGGTATGCAACGCACTGCGTGGGTCCTATGCTTGCATTGACTGATGCAGTAGCAGAATACGTATCTTGTTTTGGATCAGGCACGATTCGGGAAAATCTGAGGAAAAAATATGGATCTTCTTTTGCTGTAGAGACAGCACATATTAAATTAAAAGACTCTCCTATCACTGCACGTATCATTCGCTCACTTTTTGATACAGCTAGGCAATACCGTGAAAGTATCGATGTGTATGGTTCAAAGAAATCGTTTGAGTGGTCTTTAATTGAAAACGAGCCTCACGTATTGCATACCGCAAAAAAACCTGAGCATAAAATACCCCAAAAAGTTAAGGTTCCTGATTTTGCCCACCGCCTACCTAAAGCGATCAGACCCTTCACAACTAAGGGTGTCTATGATCTAGGTAAGAAAACACATTTAAGTTTTGTACAAGGAGCTGGTCATGGAGGATCGCATCCTCATCTAGCGCATGAATTTATTTCTGCTTTAATCGAAGATCGGGATCCATATCCAAATGCTGTAAAGTCTGCGAATTGGACCTGCGTAGGTCTTTGTGCTCATCAATCTGCTTTAGCGGGTGGTAAGCGAATTAACTTACCCAAGTTCACCTTAGTAGGTGCTTTAAAGTGATCCTTGGTGCCCCCACGGAGAATCGAACTCCGATTATCGAGATGAAAACCCGGTGTCCTAACCGTTAGACGATGAGGGCCAAAGACTAAGGGACGGTAGACACCCTATCGTTCAACGCAAGGCATTTGCGCTTCTTATTACTATGCAACAAGTTAAGATATCGTCAAATCTCTTAAAATTAGGTAGATTTAGCCACTAAAAGAGGTTTTAAAGCAATTTTAAGGAGTCTTTAGCCCGTGCGCTATTGCCTCTTCGTCTAAAGAACCTGCTATGTCACCTGCTTCTTTAAGGACCTTAGCGAGGTTACTGTGAGCAAATAAAAAGGAGGGGTTAAGGCGTATGGCTTCTTTGAATTCAGCAATTGCTGCGGTAGATTGATCAGCATCTGACAAAGCCATACCGTAGTTGTTATGGGCTTCCGAAGAACGCGGAAATAAATCGATGGTTTTCTTAAATTGCTTTAAAGCCTCATTTAATTTTCCAGCTTCTGCTAAAGCGTTTCCATAATTAATCATCGGCTCAACCGCAGAAGGTCCTAATGCGAGTACATGTAAGAAAGCATCGGAGGCTTCGATATAGCGACCTTCGTCGGCCAAAGAAGCACCAAGATTGTTGTAGGCTTGAGGTGATGAGGGATTCAGTAGGATTGCGTGATTATATGCCTCAATGGCCTGCTTAATTTTTCCTAAAGCACGTAATGCATTTCCTAAATTAAATAATGCATCGCGGTACTCGGAGCGTAGCGTGAGCGCTTGATTGTATTGGATGATAGCTTCTTGAAAGCGAGTGGCTTTGGATAAAGCACACCCTAAGTTGTAGTGTGTCTCAGGCTGAGATGGTTTAAGTGCAACTGCATTTCTGCCATGAACAATTGCATCTTCTATGCGACCTGCATCGCATAATACGATGACAAGATTTGTTTCCGCGAACCATGCCTTAGGATTACTATGTAGAGTCTTTGTATATAGCGTTTCTAGATTTTTATATTTAAAACACTCAGTGTATGTTAGACGACCTAAGCAGAGAATAATTCCAAATATTAAACCTGTGTATACAGCTTTAAGAGATAATCTGCTATTTCTAAACCTTTCTAAATAAATAGCTGCAGGAATTATAATACCCAAAATTGCTAGGTGTGCGTAATGATCCGCCACCAAGGAGTACTTCATAAAATAAATATCTGCTAATCCCATGACGGGTAGCAGCATAAAGCAGAAATATAACCATCCTAAAGCTAGGCTCTTAAATTTAGATTTTAAGTGAAATAAACAAATAACTGACACAGCGAAAGTTAAACTGATTCCAATCCAGTATATAGGATCTGAGGTAGTTATGCTCCACTCCGGATAAATGAATGAAAGATTTAAAGGTGCTATAATTTTCCACAAATAAAACCAAGGGACTATACCTGCACCTAAAAGACGCTCGAGTACGCTAGCATTACGAATGACTTCATGTGTTCCATGGTTTTGAAACCATACGTTTAATCCCGCAAAAAAAACGGCAATTATGAAAAAAGGAGAAAGATTAACGATGTCATTAGTTTCAATCCTACGTTTGCAGACAATAATACCAAGGAGTACCAACGGAAGCAGTACAACGGAGCCTTTGCTAAGAAGTGCACAAATAAAGCCAATAAGGCTAAAGTAATACCATATATTTTTAAATGGATGATTTTTATGGGCTGACTTATTTTCTTCGTAATTGTTAAACGATAAACAGGTGATTAGAAAAAACAGCATCGCCATCAGATTCTTTCGCTGAGTAATCCAGGCTACAGATTCGGCGTTGAGAGGGTGAACTAGAAAAAGAAGTGCCGCTATGAAAGCTCCAGGAATATTTAAACGCACCAGAAGCCTCCACAAAAGTAATGCTTCTGAAATATGGAGAATAATATTAGTCGTGTGATAACCCAGCGGATTCATTTCCCATAAGCGCCATTCAAGCCAAAGACTACTTGAAGTCATAGGCCAATAGTCAGCGGCTTTTGTTGTAAACCAAAACCGCTGTAGGCCATCACCAGCCTTAATTAATGGATTAAGGGTAAGAAAAGTATCATCATCCCAGATAAATCCTGCATGAACTGCTGGCCAATAGATACACGCACCTAAAAGACAAAGCCCGAATACGCGTAAACATGTGCGCAGCCAATCGTTTGAATGCGCAGTCTTCACTCAGATTAAAGAGGTTTAATTAAAATATCTTTAAATTCCACTGGATCATTATGTCCCGCAAATCCAAAGAACCCTGTAGGTCTGTCTTTACCAGGATGCTTTTTGTGTGCGAGTACTTCTGCCATATCTACTTTACTTAAATCAGTATTAAGAATAACAGTACCGTTAAGCTCCACGGTAATTTTGGATCCTATAATTTTAGATTCCTGAAAATTCCATTCACCTATTGGATTTTGATAACCACGTGCTGCAGCGACCATACCATAGGCAGAACCATGAGCTTGGCGTGGATCAATCTTACCTTTTACTTTTTCGTAGTTATCATCTAGGACTTGGAGTTCGCACATGCCAACATAAGCTGTATCACCTGTACCTGGATAACGAATAGCAAGGCCGTTGTTACCTCCTGCAGGAAGTTTGAAATTAACGCGTGATTCAAAGTCCTTTAGCTCATGATTCCAGTAAATTGTACCACCTTTCTTTAGCTGCCATACAATTGAGTTATTCTTTAAAGAAACGACATCAAGTGGGCCTGCCCAGCCACTCAGTGTTTTGCCATCGAAGATAGATTTAAATCCAGCAGCACCGTGGCTTGCTAAGATTTCGCAGGCTTCATCACTCTTAATTTCTCGAATGTAGAGATTGCGCCACCATGTGCGACCACCATGAGTTTGTAGTTCAATCGGTCCGCGTGCGGGAATAGGTAAGCGCTTATTAGCCGGTAAGGCTTTATCATAGTAATTCTCCAAAACGACATGATCGACAACAAGCTGATCATTGAGCCAAACACTTACGCGACTACCTACCATTAAAATACGATAGTGATTCCACTCACCTAAGGGTTTATCTGCATGTACCAGAGGGTTTCTGCCTGGAGAAGTAAGTTCGTTGTTCCATAAACCACCCGAGCCCATAGCTGTACCAAAGCCATGTGGATCTGGCATAGAAGTATCCCATATTTGAACTTGAGGAACACCACGCAGGTAGATGCCTGAGTCTGTACCTTTAGCAATTTTCCAATCCAGTAAAAGTTCGAAATTCCCGTAGTCTTTAATGGTAGTAGCATAAGACCCATTTCCATCATTGACCAATTCGTTATCGATAACGGACCAGTGTGGTACCGCATTGCCTAATTCTATGAGTTTAGCATTCCATTTGGCGATCAAGGCTTCTTGTTCTACCTGAGGTAGTGATAGGAGTTTACGATGATCGTAGGTATCGCCACCTCTCCAGCCTGTAAGGTCTTTACCGTTAAACAAGGCTTCAAAACCTGTAGGCGTTTGGCCTAAGCAAGGGAATAGCGTACAGCAAAAACAGGTGATTAATATTAGGCGTTTGAGCATAGGACGTGGGGTATGGTAAAACGCTAGTGACAAAACCGCTGAATTGAAAACGCAATCTTGTTTAAAGGTTAACTTTCCAGCTTGGCCTTATCGGATCCTTAGTAATGCTTGCAGAAGAACTAGATTTTATAAACCCCATAAATTCACTCTTGTTGTATGGCTACCACGTCTCGCTCAATCAAAGGCCAATTGTTCATAATGATGGTACTCGAGTTTTTCATTTGGGGGGCATGGCTGCCGCTAATCTTCGGTTATTTGCCCAGTCTTGGATTTTCTCCAGGTCAGCAAGCGCTCATATTAAATGCCTTCCCTGTAGCTTCAATAGTTGGAATGTTCTTTAGTAATCAGTGGGCAGACAGAAAGTTCATACCTGAAAAGTTCTTAGCTTTTTCACATCTGATTGGCGGCCTAGCGATATTGGGCTGTGGGTTCACAAAAGACTTTACCTCTTTTTTTATTCTGATGCTTGTTCACTGTTTACTCTATGTCCCAACCATATCGATTACTAACTCGATTGCTTTTGCACACATGAAGGATCCCGAAAAAGAATTTGGAATCGTGCGTATGGGAGGAACAATAGGTTGGGTATTGGCTGCATGGCCATTCACGTTTATTTTTGTAAATTGGCCGGCTGTACATGCACTTACGTCATCAGGAATTATTGATTGGCTAGGAAACGTATTTGCAAATCCACTGGTTGGTGATGCAGCTAAGGCAGCCACCAAATGGACTTTTGTCGTTGCAGGAATCGCATCACTAGCTCTTAGCGCATTTAGTCTTTTACTTCCTTATTCTGAGGTAAAAAAAACAGTGCAAGACAGTGGTAGCGAGAAGCTAGCGTGGGTTGAAGCGCTTCGACTTTTGAAACATCCTTATATATTAATTCTATGGTTAGTGACTCTCGTAGATTCGTTTGTACACAACTGTTATTTTAATTGGACAGGGGTATTTTTAGGAACAGCAAAAAATGCAGGTGGAGTGGGAATTGCTTCTAATTGGATTACCCCAGTAATGAGTTTAGGCCAAATTGCTGAAATTTCCACGATGTTCATTTTAGGTACCACCTTAAAGCGCTTAGGATGGAAACTAACAATGATTGTTGGAGTCTTGGGGCATGCAGCTCGTTTTGCAGTATACGCCTTTGGTGGACAAAGTGCTGCGTCTATAATTGCAATCCAGTTATTACATGGAGTCTGTTACGCCTTCTTCTTTGCAACAGTTTATATCTTTGTGGATTCAAACTGCCCAAAGGATATTCGAACCAGTGCCCAGGGGCTCTTTAATCTACAAATTCTTGGCTTAGGTGCTCTGCTTGCAAACTCAATTTGTCCTTGGTTAATACAATCAGTTTACACCACAGGTAATCAGGTTGATTTCAAAGCGCTATTCATGGTGCCTCTATTAGCTTCATCCGTTGCTGCGATTGTTCTGGCACTTATGTTTAAACCACCCACACGTGGACCAGGTATTGTGCAATCGGTTAACGCTTAATATTCATGGCTCAAAAATTAAAAGTACTTGTTGTAGGCTGCGGGCACATGGGTATTTCGCATGCAAGGGCTTATAAGGTGCTGTCTAATGATTTTGAAATCGTTGGCCTAGTAAGTCGAGGTGAAGCAACACGGCAATCACTCAATCAAGATTTAGGCGGCGGTTTTATTCAATATTCCGATTACTCAGCTGCACTTAGAGATACAAAACCAGATTGTGTGTGTATTAGTACTTACTCAGAAACACATGCGACATATGCTATTGAAGCTATGGAGCAGGGTGCGCACGTCTTTTTAGAAAAACCTATTGCTGATACGCTAGAAGATGCAGAGCGAGTCGTAGCATGCGCAAAGAAATATAAACGTATTCTCGTTATAGGTTATATCTTACATGTACATCCTTCGTGGCAAAAATTTACTCAACTTGCTCAAGGCCTAGGAAAGCCGCTTGTAATGCGGATGAATTTAAATCAACAGAGTTTTGGAGTAAATTGGACTACCCATAAGAAATTACTGCAGAGTACATCACCTATTGTAGATTGTGGTGTTCACTATGTGGATGTCATGTGTCGTATGACCCAGGCTAGACCGGTAGCAATTTCTAGCATTGGAGCTCGTTTAACTCAGGATATCTCAGAAACGCAAATTAACTATGGATGCTTACAGGTTAAATTTTCCGACGGCTCTGTAGGATGGTATGAAGCAGGTTGGGGTCCTATGATGAGTGAGACAGCTTTTTTTATTAAAGATGTTATCGGGCCTAAAGGCAGCGTCAGTATTGTGGCAAAAAAAGCAGCAAGTGACGGGAACAGTTCTAATATAGACTCACATACTAGCACAGAATCTATCTTACTGCATCATTCTACACTTAAGGCCGACGGCTCATTTGAAAACAAGGATGAGCTAATTGATGTGAAGGATGAGCCTAATCATGACGAATTGTGTTTAAGAGAGCAGAAAGTCTTTTTAAACGCGATTCGTACAAATGAAGACTTAACAGCTCACTTAACAAGCGCGCTCGATAGTCTTCGTATTGTACTGGCAGCAGATCAGTCGTTTCGTGAAGGTAAAACTATTCAACTCTAAGGTTAATAATGAAAACATCAGATCTATTAAGTCGTAGTTCATTCATGAAGACAGTTGCAGGCGCGATGCTTGCATCTCCTTTCATTGCAAAGAATTTACACGCAGCAGAACCAAGTAAGGTGTTAAGACACGCTAGTTTTGGAGCTTCAGGTCAGGCCTGGAATGACCTCGAAGCAATCATGAGTAATCCCTTTGTTGAATTAGTGGCTGTTGCAGATGTTGATTTAAGTAAAGTTGCTAAGGTCAAACAGATGTATCCGAATGCACGTATTTATCAGGATTATCGACAACTCTTAGATAAAGAAGGTAACAATATAGATTCAGTAAATGTGTCTGTGCCTGATCACATGCATGCGCCGATTGCGTATGCAGCAATGCAATTAGGTAAGCACGTTTACTGTGAGAAGCCACTTGCGCATGATATTTACGAGACGCGTATTCTTGCGAACTATGCGAAAGAAAAGAAGGTGATTACTCAAATGGGAATCCAGATTCACTCGATGAAAGTTTATCGCCAAGCAGTAGCGATTGTTAGAAGCGGAGTGATCGGTAAGGTCAAAGAAGTGCATACATGGAGTAATAAAACGTGGGGCGCACGCGGTGCGCCACCCGTTTCGCATGCTCCTATACCAAGTGACTTGAATTGGGACTTATGGCTAGGCACTGCACAGGATAGGCCCTATATACCTAAATATTATCATCCAGGTGATTGGCGTAGGAGTCTTGATTTCGGAACAGGTACATTTGGCGATATGGGCTGTCATATTTTTGATCCTGTGTTTTCGGCCTTGGCTTTAACTTCTCCTCTTACGGTTCGCTCTGAAGGTCCTGCGCCTGATAAATGGAATTGGGCAACAAATGCTGTTGTTAAATACGTATTTCCAGGAACACCTTTTACTGCAGATTCTACAGTTGCCGTTACCTGGTATGACGGAGATCAGCGTCCTTCGAAAGATATTCAGGACTTAATAGTAAGTCGTAAACCTAAAGCGCAGGTTTCGTCTGTAGGTGCTAAAACTAAACCCCATAGCGAAAGAGAACTCTCTCAAGGATCTATTATTATTGGAACCGCTGGTGTGTTACATGTGCCTCATGTAGCTAGCCCAATGCTATTTCCTGAAAATAAGTTTTCTGATTATAAGCTTCCTGAAATTAAAGGGACGCATCATTGGAGCGATTGGGCTGAAGCAATTGTTGGACTACCTGGTAAGCCTGAAGCATCATTTGATTATTCAGGACCGCTTACTGAAGCGGTCTTGCTTGGTTCTGTAGCTGTACGGTATCCTCACACAACGCTTAACTGGAATTCTAGTGCCTTACGCTTTGACAATGAAATCCAAGCTAATGCCTTTTTAAGACGTACTTATCGTAAAGGCTGGGAAGTCGCTGGACTTTAATTACGACTAAGCGAGTTGCATACTGATTCTGCCTTTATAACGTGAGGCCAGTATGCGATTTTGTTCGATTGCACCGGGCAAGTTCTGACTTCTTAGAATAGGCATGGTATGGCCATTTGCTTTAAGCCATTCAAGGGCAGCAAGAATGAGCCAGTTAATTTGTGAGCTGCCAATAAAGGTACTGGTCGGGCCACCTTTTATACCGTCACCTAAGTCAACTAAGGCATCTCCCAAAACTCCTTGGTTATCTAAAACATAATCGGCCACTTCGAATAATCGTTTTCCACTTTCATGACACGAGGTGCTCTGCTTAGACATAGCGACACTTGTAATTACAATTACTGTAAGGCCTTTTTTCTTAGCATAAAGGGCGACGTCAATAGGAGAAGCATTTCTACCTGAATTAGATATCACAATTATGACCTCTCCTGCTCTTAATTCGTGGCGCCTATCATAGCGTTCCGCGAGTTTAGTGCCGTAACCCGCTAAATTTTCAATGAAACCTTCTGTGGGGTCTACAATTCCGGAAACACAAGCAAGCCCTCCTGCGCGACCAATCACTTCACGTGAAACCATTTCACTGTGACCACTACCAAAGGTGTGAACAACACCTCCACTAGCTATACACTTGCCAAGATATGGAGTAGCTTGAGTTAATACCGATTGGCTTTCCTTCCAGGCTTTTTCTAGCAGGAGGTTTGCTTGCGTGTAGTACAATTCAGGAAGTGAAGACATAAGAGAATTAAATTAAGAGGTCTTGGAGTGTGTCCAGATGCGATTAAGAAGCCATGCGCTTAAACCAAGAAAAAGAACTCCACTTAAGGTGAAGCGCATCCAAGCTCCTACAAAAATAGCATTTGTTGCTAGAACAAGACCAAGGCAGGCCACAATGCCTATCAGTGAGTCAATTACCATACGAGACGCTGAAGGCTCTCCTGTATCTGGTAATTGTACGGAATCTCTAATTGGTCCCCAAAGTCCTGGGGGACGGCAACGTTTATAAAATGCACACAGCGTTTCATGAGATTCTGCAGGTGTAAGTAAAGTCACTGTGACTAATACAACAATACTCAAACCAAAGAGTAATCCTAAGCCTTCCCATAAGGGGCGATGTTCAAAGCCTAGTACAAACCAAACGATAATGGACAAAGGCAGGCCTAAGATTGTTGCAGAAAGTTCTCCCCATACATTGAAGCGCCACCAGAAGAAACGAAACCAAGCAAGCGGTAGCAAAAAGACAACCATCGCAGAATTGATGAATAAAAACCAACTCACCATATCGTCTACAAAAAATAGAGTCACTACTGCTGCAAAAACAAACAAACATAATGTTGCGACACGACTGACCCAAGCTTTACCCGAGGCTTTTGAAAAGCGTGCTGGCATAAGATCATTAACTACAAAACTACTACCCCAATTGATCAGAGAGCTTAATGTTCCCATGTAAGCTGCAACTTCAGCCGCAACAAGTAGGCCAGTAAACCCAGGAGGAAGTTTGCACTTCTTAATTAATTCACCCCAAGCAAATGCTGGATCTTTAAGGAGAGTAAAGCCTGCGGGCGCAGCACCTAAGTGGGCACCTGGATCTGACGTCCAAAATAAAGACATAGCAACTATGCCTAAGCCAATGAGAGGTAATGTGCGAAATGAGAGTGCAAGAAAGGCATTGAAGAGTTGTCCACCTACAGCATGGCGCTCATTACGAGCTGACATGAATCGCTGAGCGGTCATGCCTTCACCTGCTGTAGGTGAGCCTGCAAAAAACCATCCCTGAAGAAAAAGAGCTAATAAGGTAAGTGAATCAATTGAGGCTGTGGGTGGTACTTGAATGAGCCCGCTAGGCCTTGAGTTTTGTACTCGGTGAATAATTTCTGTCCAGCCACCATGTTGATTAACTGCAATTACTAAAAAGACCGTGCAGCCACCAATCATAATAATAAATTGAACAATATCGGCGTAGACTACACCAAGGAGTCCACCAAACATCGTGTAAATTACGGTGATACCTCCAAAAATAAGTAGTACTTGCCATGTCGATAATGGACATAAAGGAGCAATTGTTTTTGCGAAAAAGCCTGTGATGTAACTAATAATTAATACAGCAAATCCAAAGCAACACACTGCGGCATATAATTTACGCGCAAATTGTGCGGGTGCTCCACCATAGCGAAGTGAAATGAGTTCAGCTGTTGTTACAATTTGCATGCGCCTCCAAAGGCGTGCCCAGACCATTGCAACAAGAGGCATCCACACTATCCAGTTTGCCCACCATAGCCAATTGCCAGCTAATCCGAAAACAAGTACTAGCATAACAAAAGCACCTGTACCTGAGCTGTAGGTAGCGGTGTTTGAGAGACCTATTGCCCACCAAGGAACATCTCTGCCACCAGCAAAGTAGCCCTCTGCGCCATGCTTTGAAGAGCGGCGTGAGAAAGCAAGACCTACTGTGATTACAATAAGACAGGCAAAGGCGACAACGAGCCAATCAATAAATTGCATAGTTTATGGGGTGTTTTTTTTAATAAAATCGGAGGCACTGCGCGCTAAGAGTTCTAAGGATCCTTCTTTGAAGCGAAAGCCACCGTAGAATAAATGAGCAATCTCTACTTCATAACCGCCTTCATAATAGGCAGCTTGAGTGGGAAGGTATCCCATATCTCCATTAGCATAACCTATGACATAGACTTTCTGATTTGTTTCTAGACTTAGTTGATCGGTGATTTCGGAGAAAAGTTCAGCATTGGCTCCAAAGAGAACAGTATCATTAAACCGGATAATATAGATTTCAGCAGTTTTATTTTTTTGAAACGTTTTTGACTGAATTTCAGATAGGCACGATTTTTTCCAACTATTTACAACACGTATAAATTTATCACCCCAGGTACGTAGGCTTGGTTCATCACGAAGTGCACGATTTGCTGCAGCTTCAATACCTGCTGCATCCAAGATGTCTAATGCGAGGGGGAGTTTTTGGTGTGCGACTTTAAAAACAACTGACTGCTCAGGCTGGCTTCGTAGTAATTGAGGGATAACTGCATTTGCGATTGCTTGCCCCCAGGATATGACTTGGGAGTAAGCAACATTTTCTGAAGGTGGATTTAAATTACCGCAGGCGCCGTTAGTTACTAAAACCAGTGGATTTCCTGGTAGAGATTGGGATAGGTGAGTAGCAGTGTGAGCAAATATATCAGCACTGATTGCGCAATTCGTTGAACCTAATGCAACAGGATGAATAGCGTAGTTAATAACTGCTGCAATAAAGGTACCCTCTTTACGCTTAAAACCGATTGCAAGAACTCTTGGATCTGTATGTGAAGTTGTTTGATTCCTACGATCGATTGCTAAGTTAAGATGACCCTCTTCTTGGATGAGATCGCAGGGCTCACGTTTTGCATGAAAAACTTCACGAGAAAGCTCTTTTAAGTTTTCGATCAGTGTTTCGACATACGATGAATCATATTCTCCAGCTTCTTTTAAATGGATTGTAGCAGGGCCAGAGTGAGTATGCGTTGTAGAAACAAATAATTCTGTAGGGTTCAGGCCGAGTGATTTAGTTGCCCAGGTACGTAGCTTATGGATTATAGATTCATCTAAACCGATTAGATCACAATTAATCCATAAAAGTCTGGTTGACCCTTCTTGGATAAAAAGAGCCTTTGCGAAGAGTTTATCCAGAATACCTGTAGAAGGTTGGATACGTGCTGCGAACCCAGATAATTCGGAACCTACTTGGGCCGTTATGTCACGACTAGCTACGCTAACGTTCATAAAATTGGGATAAGCAACGAAAAGAAATATTCCGTAATGGTTTACAAATATGCATAAGGCTCAGTATCAGATGCAACACTGCTATAGATTTCACTCCACTTTTGTCACTGCTTGAGTATGGTTAACGGATAACCGCATGGCTATCACCCCTGATATAGCTTGGGAACCACTTTCCCTCAATGAGTGGTCTGAAGATGCAGCACGTCATCTGCTTAGACGTGTTCAGTGGACTGCTACACCGGAGGAAGTGCAGCGCGCTTTTACGGAAGGGCTGCCAGCAACCCTGGACCGTATGTTTCCATCAAAAGGGCCTTTATTTAAAGAAGATGATGCTCTTGCAGAAATGGGTGAAGAGAAAACGAAAATTCAGAGCGAACGTGCTGAAGCAGATACAGAAATGGATAAACGCAAACTGCGTAAAGAACTGCGCAAGGCTGCTAAAACTGCCATGGTTGATATGTCGATGGATTGGCTAGGGTATGCATCAAATCCTAAGAATGCAGCGTTTGCTAAATGGGTTTTGTTTTTAAGTGATATTTACGTAGTTGCTTATAATAAAGTTAAGAAACCGGATTCGATTTACACCCATTTTGATATCATTTCACGCAATGCTTTAGGTCCTGCACCTGTTTTAACGAAAGCTATTTCAAGGTCACCAGCTATGGTGAACTATTTAGATTTAAATAAGAGCAACAAGAAATCTCCTAACGAAAACTTCGCTCGTGAATTAATGGAGCTGTTTGTATTAGGAGAAGGTAATTATACAGAACATGATGTTAAAGAAGCAGCCCGTGCATTTACAGGTTATAGACAGCGCAAAAATGTAGGCACAGTCGTTATTATCCCTAATCAACATGACTTGGGAAATAAAACGGTTTTTGGTAAAACCGGTAGATTTAACGGAGACAATGTAATTGATCTTGCCTATCAATTACCTGCAGCAGGTGCATTTTTACCTCATGAGATGATTAAATTTTATTTAAGTGATACAATGATCGATCACTCTTATCTTGATTCTCTAGGACAAAAGTGGCGCAAGGCTAACTACAGCTTACAGTGGATCGCTAAAACATTTTTTGGTAGTAAGTTATTCTTCGAAGAAAAGTATCGCGGTAATTTTGTGAAAAGCCCAATTCAGTTTTATTTGGGATTACTCCAAGATCTTAAGTTAAATGTCCTTCCAGTACCGCGTTTTGTCATAACGCCTTTTAAGCAGATGGGCCAAGTGCTTTTTGATCCGCCAAATGTCAGAGGGTGGGTAGGAGGATTTCAGTGGATTAATTCAACATCGCTTGCCGCAAGGCGTAATATGGTCGAGGGGCTATTTACGCCATTTTATGAAGCTGGACTTAATGAAGACGAAAAAAGGGCAATTGCGAGTGCTAGAGCACAGGGTGAGGCAGTCTTCAAAGTCGATTCCTCTTTGCTAGAGAATATCAGTAAGAATAAGCCTCAGGATATTGCGCAAATGCTTGTTAAGCAGTTTTTATGCATAAGTCCTAAGACTTCTTATATTGAGGCTATTCAAGCTTACTTAGTGGGACATGATACGCGTCATGCAGAGTATGAACGAAGGATTAAAAGAGCTATGATTACCATTTTTGCCTCGGCTGAATATCAGCTTACTTAAAAGTAAAACCAGTATACCTTAGTTAGGCTCTAGGTTTATTAAGGTGTTAGCTTATGAATTCTTGCAATTCGTGATTAAGAAGCGCTATTTATTGGACTTAGTTTTCCTCAAACCCCTCTTATGTCCCCACGGATTACGCTTTGCCTAGGCGCCTTGCTATGCGCATCAACTTTACATGCATCGAAAGAACACCCCGTTATTGGGCTTTCACTCGATACTTTAAAAGAAGAACGCTGGATCTCAGACAGAGATACCTTTGTTAGAGAAGCAGAAAAGCGCGGTGCACGTGTAATTGTGCAATCAGCGACTAGTGATGATACACGACAAGTGCGCGACGTAGAATCTCTTATCAGTCGTGGTGTAGATGTTCTAGTTATTGTACCACATAATGGGGAAGCAATGAGCCGTGCAGTTAAGTCTGCAAATGAAGCTCACATTCCTGTTATTTCGTATGATAGACTGATTATGAATTGTTTAGTAGATTACTACTTGTCCTTTGATAATGTTAAAGTCGGTGAGGCGCAGGCAAAGTATGCGGTAGAACATTTGCCTAAAGATAGACCAGCTCGTGTTGTACGTATTCTAGGTTCTAGAACTGATCAAAATGCCGTAATGTTTAAAGAGGGACAGGATCATATCTTAAATCCGCTTATTGCATCGGGTAAGATTATCGTTCTTCACGAAGACTGGGCTTTAGATTGGAAGCCAGAGCTAGGTAAGAAAATTATGAATGCAGCACTCACTAAAAATGGTGATGCTATTGATGAGGTTATTGTAACAAACGATGGAACTGCAGGTGGAGCAATCCAAGCACTTTTGGAAGAAGGGCTAGCAGGTAAAGTTCTCGTAACAGGTCAGGATGCTGATCTTGCAGCGTGTCAGCGTATCTTGCGTGGGACGCAATCGATGACAGTATATAAGCCAGTTAAGAAGCTGGCTACTTTAGCAGCGAATGTTGCTGTTGATATTGCTACCGGTGTAACGCCTCAAACGACAGCTACGATAAATAATGGAGCTAAAGAGGTTCCTTCAATATTTGAAGCTGTCATTGCTGTAGATAAAGCTAATCTCATGCAGACGGTTGTCGCAGATGGATTTCATTCTGCAGACGATTTGAAGTAATCCTGTGGCTTTACTCGAAGCACGTAATCTTACCAAACGCTTTGCTGGTGTCACTGCGTTGCGAAGTGTTGGGTTTAAGCTCGAGCAAGGTGAGATACATGCCCTGTGTGGAGAAAATGGAGCAGGTAAATCTACATTAATAAAACTCTTATCCGGTATTTATCCTTATGGTTCCTACGAAGGGGAGCTTAGGGTAAATGAAGCGAAGGTTGAGTTTGAATCTGTGCGTGATGCCGAAGCAGTAGGGATAGCAGTCATCACGCAAGAATTTTCCTTAATTGATGAACTCAGTGTTGCTGAGAATATTTTCCTTGGAAGACTTCCCAAGATTGGAATTCGTGTAGACTGGGCAAAGTTACACGAAGACGTTGTAATTCTATTACAGTCTTTTGATCTTAATATAAAACCAGAAACCTTGGTTTGTGAATTAGGTGTTGGGCAAAAACAGTTAATCGAAATTATTCGGGCAATTGATAAGCATACTGGAATACTTGTTTTAGATGAACCCACTGCAGCTTTGGCTGATAATGAAATTAAGATTCTTCTAAACCACCTAAAACGTTTAAAAGAAGCGGGAACATCCTGCATTTATATATCGCATAAGTTAGACGAAGTCTTTGAGGTAGCAGATCGTATAACCATATTACGCGATGGAGAGAGTATAACTACTGTAGAAACAGTTAAGACTTCAATTCCTGAAGTAATACGTGCCATGGTAGGTAGGCAGATCGGCGATTTATATCCTAAGCGTAGTTCGCAACGTTTAGGCGAGGTGCTAATGAGTGTAGATAATCTCTGTGCCGCGAACACTAAAAATGATGAGCTTATACTTAAAAATATAACGTTCCAGGTAAGAGCTGGTGAAGTGCTTGGAATCGGTGGATTAATGGGGGCAGGCAGAACAAGTCTACTCATGCATTTATTTGGAGTGTGGGGTGTGCGCTGCTCTGGAAGGCTTTTGATAAATAAAAAATGTCTGGATGATAACAATACACCCAGCGATCTTATCAAGCACGGTCTTGTGCTTGTAAGTGAGGATAGACGCAGGTACGGCTTAGTTCTAGATCAAGCTATTGGATTTAACTTATCTCTTTCTAGCTTAAGCCAGTTTGTGTCTTTTGGGAAACTAGATCTCATTAAAGAGTACGAGACTAACCAAGTTATGTTTGATGCGCTGCGCATAAAAGCAGTGGATCAAACGCATCGTGTAGGGGAACTCTCAGGCGGTAATCAACAAAAAGTGGTGATAGGCAAAGCGCTTATGACAGAACCGCAAGTGATTTTATTTGATGAACCAACTCGGGGTATAGATGTTGGAGCTAAACTAGAAGTGTATGAACTGATTAACCGCTTAACAGATCAAGGTAAGGCAGTCGTTCTTGTTTCAAGTGAGTTACCTGAACTCATGGGAATGAGTGATAGGATTATGATGATGCATGCAGGTACTCTAAGCGGTGAATTTAGTAGGAGTTCATTTACTCAGGAGAAGCTACTCGCTGCTGCTATGGGACAATCTTAATCAATCTTAACTATGAATCTCAAACTGATTAGAAATCTTGCAATGCCTTTTGCGCTAGTGGCAATTTGCACTTTCTTTGCGATAAAAGAACCATCATTTATTGGACCACGAAATCTTACTCAACTAATTGTTGAATTTTCTATTACAGGCACTCTTGCTCTAGGAATGTTCCTTGTTTTATTAACAGGACAAATTGATTTATCGGTAGGTAGTGGCGTAGGTTTAATTGGTGGATTAGCTGCAGTACTCATTTTCCAATATAATGTGCCTGCTTACCTAGCACTTGGGATCGGGCTAGTCTTAGCTATTATTATTTGGTCTTTGATGGGGCTATTGATTGTTAAACATAAAATACCTTCATTTATCATTACTCTAGGTGGACTTTTAATCTTTAAAGGATTTTTTTGGCAGATCATTCAGAATTCAACGATTCCTGTATCGCGAGGTGATGTAGAAAATATCTATTCTAAATTAACGACCTACTACTTACCTCATCAGCTAGGGCTGATTCTAGCTAGTGTTATAGCAGGACTGTTTGCCTATTTGATGCATCATGCACGTGTCGCTAGGCGTGAGCATCACTTGGCTGTATCGGGAAGCTTAAAACCAGTTTTGCAGTGGTTTGTAATAACTACAGGGATTGTTGGATTAACCGTAATATTCAACCACTTCAGAGGAGTGCCGCTTACGGTATTGGTGTTAGCTTGTAGCGCGAGTGTGATTTATTTTCTAACACAGCACACCGCATTTGGTCGCTCTATTTACGCGATAGGGGGTAATGCTGAAGCTGCGGTGCTTTCCGGAATTAATGTTACACGTGTTACTACACTTGCCTACACGTTAATGGGTGCTGCAGTTGCATTGACAGGATTTATGACTACCGCTTATTCAGGTGCTAGTACTACTACAGTAGGCGACTTGATGGAACTTGATGCGATTGCAGCCTGTGTGATTGGTGGTACAGCTCTGCGTGGTGGACGCGGTACTGTGGGCGGAGTTATTTTTGGAGCATTGATTATGACAACGCTCCTTAATGGAATGACATTAATTGCAGTTGCACCCGAGATTAAGTTTATCGCTCGAGGAGCTGTGCTAACGCTTGCCGTGTGGATGGATGTACGACTCAGCAAAAAGTAATTAAGCAAGACCTTCAGCCATAGTTCGCATTTGAATTTCTATAATGCGTGACTTTGCAGATTGGGTGCAGGCGAGTAAAATCACCTGAGCAACATCTTCAGGATCGAGCATGTTTGATTGCGCAACACCTTCCTCCGTGCGACCTGTGCCAATAGCGAACTCAGTTTTAACTCCGCCCGGGCATATTGCACCCACCTTAATTCCTTTTTCGCGTAATTCACGGTCAAGTGCTTGTGCAAACCCGACCTGTGCAAACTTAGTCATGCAATAGACTGCCTCTCCCGCAAAACCGTATACGCCTGCCATGGACGAGACCATGAGGATTGTTCCAGACTTTTGTTTTTCCATTACTGGAACTGCATACTTTGAAAATAGAAAAGTAGAACGCACATTTGTGTCTACCATTTGGTCATAATCTTCAGCTGTGGTATCGACCAGCTTTTTGTAATTACCCATGCCTGTATTGTTAATCAGGATATCAAGTCTTCCGAAATGATCTACCGCTGCCTTAACAGCTTCTATAGCAGTCTTTTCTTCTTTGGCATCACCGATGACAATAGCTGCTTTTCCGCCTAAGGCTTCAATTTCCTTTTTTAGAGTTTCAAGCTGCAATTTTCTACGAGCAGTTATAACGATGCTTGCACCCTCAGCAGCGAGTGCACGAGCAGAAGCTTGGCCAATGCCAGCACTGGCACCAGTAATGATAGCAACTTTATTTAATAATTTTTTGGACATGGGGTAATTGGGATTAGAACAATAAAAGAGGTATGTACTTATATAAGAAAGTAAAGCAGGAGCTAAATATAGAGATTTGGTGTTATCTAGATTCTACGAGATGACGTAATTCTGCGTTAATAAAGCACAATAATTAGATAAGTTGATGAAAAACTGCTTGGCCTAGGTATTTCCTCTGTAATAGTACTACCAATGTCTAGTCATTCTACTCTGGAGTTAAGCCCAGCTGCAAAACGAGCACTTAGCTTAGGCGCTCTAGGTGTTGTTTTTGGTGATATAGGAACAAGTCCTCTATACACCATGCGCGAATGTATCTCTCACGTTCCTGTCGCAGACAGAGCGGCTGGAGTCTTAGGGGTTCTTTCCCTTATTTTTTGGTCTCTGCTACTTATTGTAAGTGTTAAGTATCTTTGGTTTGTTATGAAAGCGGATAATCAAGGAGAGGGTGGTATATTTGCTCTACTTGCTTTAATTCATAGCAAAAGCAAAGACGCAAAGGGGAATGTATCGCGCAGAGCTTTAGGCCCTATGGTCATCATGATTTTAATTGGTGCTGCTTTACTTTATGGTGACGGAATAATTACCCCGGCAATTTCAGTACTAGGTGCGGCAGAAGGTTTTAATATGATAAGCCCTGCTTTTACACCGTATGTAACGCCGATGGCGTGTGTTATTTTGGCAGGGCTTTTTTGGGTTCAGCATAAGGGAACAAAAAGCATCGGAGGTATTTTCGGCCCTGTAATGTTGGTATGGTTTATTGGACTTGGTTTATTAGGAGCTTGGCACCTTATCAAGTTACCAAGTGTGCTCAAGGCGCTTAATCCAGCCTATGGCATAGCTTTACTGCATCACCCACCAGCTCAAGTTGCTACTCTGCTAGGCTCAATCGTACTAGCAGTTACAGGCGCAGAAGCGCTTTACGCAGATATGGGTCATTTCGGTAAACGCTACATTGCGTTTGCTTGGTATTTTGTGGCCTTCCCAGGACTTATTCTAAATTACTTTGGCCAAGGGGCTTTTATTCTTAGTCATCCTAATTTAACGGATAATCCTTTCTTTGCTATGGCTCCAGCAGGTTGGGGTCGCGCGACACTTACAGGACTTTCTATTGTTGCAGCTGTCATAGCCAGCCAAGCTCTAATATCAGGAGCATATTCTCTTACACGCCAGGCTATTCAACTAGGATATTTTCCTCGCCTTAAAATTAACTACACTAATGCCGAACAATCTGGGCAAATCTACGTACCTTTTGTTAATACGCTATTGGCAATCGGATGTATTCTTACTGCAGCAGTTTTTGGATCCAGTGATAAGTTAGCTTCTGCTTATGGAATTGCTGTTACGGGTACTATGGCGATTACAACTTTTGCTTACTTCTTTGTAGCTAGGAGAAATTGGAATTGGCCAATGTATAAAATTGGAACTATCTGCGCTTTATTTTTAGTCATCGACTTTGCTTTTTTCTCATCAAATGCATTGAAGATTGTGGATGGAGGATGGTTCCCGGTTGCTATTGCAGTAGTAGTGCTTGCAGTGATGCATACATGGAAAACAGGACGCGATGCAGTTTTTGCTGTTGTATACGCTAATAATGTAACCGAATCAGAGCTTATCGATATTGCACACAGTAAGTATATTGTGCGCGTACAAGGAGCTGCAGTTTTCATGGTAGGCTCTCAACAAGGAACACCTATTGCTCTACTTCATCATGTAAAAGCAAACCATAGCCTGCATAACACAGTTATATTGATGAGTATTGTGACCGAAGATGTTCCTACGGTTCCGGAAAATAAATGTTTAGATCTACGTGAAATTGGAGCCGGAATTTGGAGAGCTAATGGTCATTATGGCTACATGCAGTCACCTAACGTGAGTGCTTTAGTTGAAATGATGCATACTGCTGGCGTTAAATTCAAAACCAACGGAACCATCTATTTCTTTAATAGGGAAATGGTCCTCAATGGCGGTAACAGTGGTATGTGGGAATGGGAGAAGGCTTTTTATGCATTTCTCACTCGAAATTCACGTCCTGCTAAAGACTATTATCAAATACCACCTTCCCAGATTATTGAAATGGGATTACCTTTACAGCTATAATTTCTACAAGCTAAAAATTAACTATGCGTAAATGATACGCACCTGTTTAGTTACAAGGTATCTAGACTTACCGTTTCTTTATTAAGATACGGTAAGTCTTATAAGTTATAAATTCGTTCTAGTGCGAACTATGTGAGATAAGTGTCGAATTAACTATAAACTTAATAACCCATTTATCTGTAGCTTGGTTTAAGCCGTGACCAATTCCTACTTCAAAACCAGTCTTTGCATTACGATCTAATACTAAGAAAAAAGACTGTTGTTGATTGGAGATATTGTAGGGGTGATTTAATGGGCCAAAATCTGAGTATTGTTCTAATGCTATAGTCCACAGCTCAGAGAGATCATACGAGAGTCTAATGCAAGGTGCGAAGTCTAGTCTGCTAAGGCCATCAAAACTAGAATCAAGAATTGGGTTAATAACAAAAGTCATTTGTTTATTTCTCCATCCAATAATAGGTCTAATCTCTCCCGAATATTTTGACTGGTCCCACCGTCTAGCATTTGAACTGTATTCAAAATTAACACCGTAGAAAAAATCTTTTTTATCTGCATCAGGAATGACAAACAGGGCTCTAAGTTTACCGCTCTCTGAGTACAGTCTGTGATTTGCAGTCAGGGTATAGACAGGAAGATAAAGACCCAGTTCGCACCATGAGTTTAAACCATACGCAAATTCAGGAACTCCATTTAAGCTGCGGTTTGCAATAACAGCTCCATTATAGCTTGGGGTAGATGAACCTGCGGGTGTGAAATTATTATGTAACGTGAGGCTGACTTCTCCTGGGTTAGCTATATCACCGCCGTAAACCTGAATCTCATCTGTTTGACAGTTTGCGTTTATTGCAAACAGCAATGTGGCTAGTAGAACAGTCAGCAGAAGTTTATGCTTTAGTAAGATCATTAATTGCGTGGTTTAACCTGTAATAGATATTTTTTAATTTTTTTTAGAGGTGGTTAGGCAGCATTATAACGCATAATTATACTTAATTAAGGTCAACAGTACTGCGCAAAGTATAGGTATTTCCTGAAGGATCGGAACGGTATATCTCCACACGTGCTCCCTCCGAGCTTGCTTGGACCTTTAAAAATGAACTTGGTGAACCTGTGTCACCGCCCCCTCGGCAATGTCCTGTATCACATTGCCACAGACCTCCTGGGAGTTTTTTAACTGATACGTCATGGGTATGACCGCATAAGTATGCTTTTACATGATACTGCTCTAGGAGGACAATAAAACGCTGTGCAGTTTGTGGATTAACACTTACTGAGTCTGTACCATGGCGAGATCTGTGCGTATCCATATCTGGGAAGGATTGTATTGGTTGGTGCCCAGTAACCCAAATAAATGCTTTATGCGTAGATTTTAAATCATCTTCGATCCACTTGAAAGTGTCATCGGTTAAATCAACTACGCCCTTTTTCCCAGGGACAGCCCATGGATAAGTATCAATAGCAATGAAGTGTGAATTTCCATAATCCCATGAGTATAAGCTTAAATGACTTCCAGCTATACCGCGGTGAACTACGTTAGGAATTTTGTCTTTAAGCCATGAGCGAACCCAAGGCATAACAACTGCATTTTCAACATCATGATTTCCTACAACAATATACCAGGGAAAATTTTTTCCTAGATATCGATCAATGACTGCCCTGTTTGATGCTGGTGGATCAAAATCGCCCGGTGACAATAAAAACGAACCTGGTCCTACGCGACTCATAGCTTCACAGGCACCATCAAAAAAGCGTTTACCGTCTTGTTTTGGATTTTCTGTGAAACTACGCATATCACCTGCGATTGTAAACGACAGTGCAGAGTCTAATTTTTGAACATCGGCTTTTAGTGATCTTGATAGAATTATAGCCGAAGTAATAAAAAAAAGTTTTAGATATTTATAATGTGACAGCGTAAAAAATGACATAACGGCAAGAATCGTATGTACTTAATCTTTCTAAAACTCGAGTTCAATAAAGCCACCTGGATTTAGAGGCCTCCACACTGCACCTAAATTTTTAAGCTCAGTTTTAATATTCTTAAGTTCTTGATCACTTAGTTTTGGGGTGGGTGTTTTGCGTTGTTTGCAACTTATAGCCAGGGTGTCTTTAAAGGTGACTACATCAGATTCACCTCCCCACTGTTCTGCTTGGAGTACTTCTACTAAGCACTCACTTTGAAGTGCTTGAATATCTTTAGACCAGTCGCGTTTGTGTAAATGTACATCATTGGGATCTATAGGCATACCCTTTTTGATAAATCCCAAGAAACCGTTTTCCCAGTGAAGAGTTTTTTCTACAACAAAATGGAAAACATCGTGAGGCAGAATACCTTGCTTTGGTAGTAAGCCGCTGGTCTCTGTTTTATCCTCTCTAATACAGGTGATGCGATCAAACTTTCCACTGCCCTTAGTCAGGATAATTTTCATTTTGCTAGGTGGTGCCTCTTGAGAGTGCGCGACAGGTTTACTGCAGTAAGTAATTATTTTACCTAATACTATAATCTACAACAAAAGTAGCGTTAGCCGTTAAAAGGCCAGAATCTAAATAGCTCTAAAAAGAAGATGCCAGCTATGATATAAGTCATAGCCGATAATTTTTTTCCTTCTCCTTTAGCTAGTTTAACAATAGCTGCACTGATAAGGCCAAGGCCAAGACCCTCGGCAACACTGAAAGTAAGAGGAATTGCTAAAATCGTTATCACAACAGGTGCAGCAACACTGAAGTCGCTCATCTTGATCTCGATAACAGACTGCATCATGAATATGCCCACAATGACTAGAGCCGGAGCTGTAGCCGCACTAGGTATTGCAAGAATTAGCGGCGAAAAAAACAAAGCACCCAAGAAACACGCTGCCGTTGTTAATGCAGTTAGACCTGTACGACCGCCTGCTTCAACGCCACTGGCTGATTCAATATAACTGACTACGGTTGAAGTTCCGCTTAATGAACTGACAATAGCTGCAATAGAATCACTCATCAAGGCGCGTCCTACTTTGGGTAGTGTTCCGTCTGGTCTCATTAGCCCAGCTCGCTTTGTTACCCCAATTAAGGTTCCGATATTATCAAACATGTCGATGATTAGAAGTGTGAGTATAATTGGTAGCGCCTTAGCAAAATGTTCTATCACATACTTAAAATTAAGTTTGAGCATTACAGGCTCAGGTGATGCAGGCAGAGAAAAGATTGAGTGAGGCCAAACTGTTATATGACCTCCCTGACCATCGGGGATAAAGATTCCTAGTACTGTTACACTTAGTATAGATAGTATGATAGCACCGGGAATCTTCCGAGTTACCAAAATTGCAGCCAGTGCAATACCGAAAAGAGCCAGAGCTACGGAAGGAGCTCTGAAGTCTCCTTGGCTTACAAATGTAGCTTTGTTGGCTATAATAATGCCTGCATTCTTAAGTCCTATAAAAGCTATAAACAGCCCGACGCCGCAGGTTATAGCGAGCTTCAGATAGAGCGGGATTGAATTAACTATTTTTTCACGAATACCTGTTACTGAAAGCATTAAGAATATAGTACCGTTTATAAAAACGAAACCAAGAGCGCTCTGCCAAGGTATCCCTGCACCAATACATACTGAATAGGTGAAGTAGGCGTTGATACCCATACCCGGAGCCAGTGCCAAGGGGTAGTTAGTCATGAATGCCATAAGTGCGGTACTAAAGGCAGCAGTAATTGCAGTTACTGTGACTAGTGCCGCTTGTGGCATACCTGCATCTTTTAAGATGAGCGGATTGACGGCTAAAATGTACGCCATTGCGGCAAAGGTGGTGAAGCCAGCCTGGATTTCACGCCCAATCGTTGTTTTATGGCCTTCGAGATCAAAGATGCGTTTTAACATGTTGTACGGTGATCGATACCTGCATTTGTTGTGCCGATGAAGAAACAAAGGCACATTGTAATCAGTTCATTCCTTCATCTACGATGTTGTGCAATGAGCCAAGATTAATCCTGCTAAGAATGCAGTGATTAAGTAGTTCCACTGGCACTGCAATTGCTATTAAATTTATTCAACAGCTTATCATATATGCTATCCGTACGTAAATTATTTATCTTTATCCTATGTTGCAGTGGATGTCTGGCGTTTTACTCATTACACGCTGAGGCCATTAAGCCAAAAGTGATGATTTTAACGACCTTTGAAATCGGGAATGATACGGGTGACTCTCCTGGCGAATTGCAATACTGGGTCGAGCGTGAGAAATTAACCGGAAAGTTGTTTATTCCAGGGCTAGCGCACCCCATACGATACAACGATTCAGGCGTTTATGCTATGCTCACAGGAACCTGTAATCGTAGCGGACTTGCTATGATGCTTGCAGGCCTCGATTCTCATCTTGATCTAAGTAAAACTTACTTTGTACTCGCTGGTATAGCTGGAATAGATCCTCAAGCTGCTAGTGTAGGAAGTGCTGCGTGGGCAAAGTGGATTGTAGACGGAGATAATGTAAACGAGCTGGATCGTTTAGATGCGCCTAAGAATTGGCCATATGGCATTTTCGCCTATGGTTCATCTCAACCAAATGAAAAACCAGGTCCACATGATTGGAGTCAAAAACCTATGGCTTTTGAACTTAATAACGGTCTTGTTAATTGGGCTTATAATCTCACAAAAAATATAGAACTTTCTGACACCGCAGAATTAAATAAATATCGCAAAACGTATGTTGGGTTTCCTAATGCTCAACGTGAACCCTTTGTATTATTAGGGGATACACTAGGCACACCGCGTTATTGGGGTGGTCCTGTTCTTAGTCAATGGGCACGTGACTGGTGTAAGCTGTACACAGATGGGAAGGCTCATTTCGTAACTACACAGTGCGAAGATCAAAGTGTAGCTTATGCATTATATATGCTTGGTAACGCAAAAAGAGTAGATCCTCAACGGTTTCTTGTTTTGCGTACGGCAAGTGACTACTGTGAACCGCCAACAGGAGTTTCTTCAATAGACAGTCTTTTGCATGGTGAAGAGGGAGGAGCCATGCTTGCTTTTGAATCTGCTTACCGAGTTGGGGCACCTGTGGTGCATGCACTAATACAAGGCTGGGGTAAGTATGAAAATGAGCTACCTCATTGAGTATGAGATTTGGGAATAATTTTAAATTATTTGTATATGTAGACAGCTTTTAAGACCTATAACATGCGTGTTCGATAAAATAGTCTATTCCGCAGCTTTAGAAGCTATGTCTATCTGGTAAGTTTCTCAATGAGCAGTGTTCGATCCGGATATAGTTTTTGCAGGGCAAGACGCTCTGCTAATTCAAAGTCAGAATATTCAAAACCAGGACTTAATGTGCAACCAAACAGTGTGTAGGATTCAGTTGTGGCGGTAGCTGGCCGAGCCCCCATCCATGTTCCACGCTTTACTGTGATTTGAGGCTTTTCATCATTAAGAACGTCTGGACCTAATATTTCAAGCGATGAGCTGCCATCTGGATAAAGAAGCAGGAGCTCAAGGCTTGAGCCGTCATAGTAATGCCATAATTCATCAGAAACGAGTCTATGGAGAGCTGAAAAATCCTCGCGAGTGACTAGGGCAAGAATTGCGGAGCTTGCTGGTCTAAAAGAAGCGTAATGTTCTCCCAATACAGCTTGGGGTATAAATAAAGAGTTTGTGTAACTTAATGTAAACCAGGAACCTTCATGTGGAATCCTCTGCATCTTAAGATGTTCTATGATTGAATTGGCTTTATTGCTCATAGGCTGGAGTAATACAGTATTTATAGACTACATTTAAACATTAAGGCGAATATAGGCTAAAAGAAGAATCAAAATATTTTTCTTAGTAGCTCATGTTTCTAGGTGGACCGAATATTAATATCATTGTAATTGTTAGCTGTGTTGGACGTCTTTTGAGATATGGCCAAAGTATTCACACGTTTAGTATCCGCTTATAAGTTCTTATTTAGATACATTGGGCTAGGGATGCTCACTGTGGGTGGTTTAGATGGCTCTTTGAGTGCCCAGGATACGCTTGATCCTCGTACGAAGGAGGTTTTTCTATCTGCAATCAACTCTGTTGATTCACACTGGGATAGTCGGGCAGCGCTTATTGGGTCGGGTTCTTCACATACGGTTCGTGGTTCATCCTGGTATGGCTTAGGTTTAATGACACGTGATGAACCTGGAGATTTTGAGCGAGGTATTAGAACACTCTGTGCAGTTGCAGCCACCCAAATTGACTTACCTGAAATGCCTTGGGATGGAACGTTTAAGCGAGTCGCTGAAGAGAAGCTTCCTCCGCCTAAAGGAAGGGCATATGTCGATTATGATCCTAATTGGAGAGAATTTGTGGGGACAGTATTTGCACTGGCATTAATTCAACATGGCGACCGTATTTCAGCGCATGACACAGAAATTTTAGAAAACGCAATTAAGCACGCAGTTTCCGGCGAAATAAAACAAGGAAGACTTCTTCCAACATACACTAATATTTCTTTAATGTATGCTTTTCTTAGGACATTTGCTGGAAAGCGTTTTCATAACGAGCGTTGGTTAAGCGAGGGTCAAGCATGGACAGAAAAAGTTTATAACGCATATAAACTGAACGAAAGTTTTGATGAATTTAATTCTCCAACTTACTATGGAGTGGATTTTTACGGGCTTGCATTACTCAGACGCTATGGAGTAACACCGCGTCTAAGAGAGATGGGTGCTACAATGGAAGCAGGGCTTTGGCGAGATGTAGCCCGATTTTATCACCCTGGATTAAAGAACTTAGCAGGTCCTTTTGATAGGGCCTATGGTATGGATATGACCCAGTACGCTTCACTCGTTGGAGTGTGGCTAAGTTTCTCGTTACCTAATAATCAAATGCCGCTGCCTCAACTAGGTTCTTCTATGGACCATGGCGGAGATTTTCTATGTGCAATGACTTATGCAGCATTAGGCACTCATATACCTTCTGAAGTTGTAAAAGATCTTACGGTGTTTCCTGGCGAACATCGTGTTACGCAAAAGATAGCCGATGGCTCACGAACTGCGACGGCATGGTTTGCTGATGATATTATGATTGGAGCTGAAGAGACTGGGCTTACGCGTGGAATATTAACACCTAAAAGTCAGTTTCATCCTGCTACTATACACTGGAAGCTATCAGATGGTGGTATAGCGTGGATGTATGTTAGTAGCGCTCCTCTGCTTGATGCCAAGGCAGATAAAAACCTACTTAACATTCACTCAAATCAAGGTGATGTTGTGTTTCGCATTCATGCTACAGGTGTTAATATAAATCACATTACTAAAGCTGTGTGGGAGCTGCCTAATTTGAGAGTTAATATTGAAAGCAATGCCAAGACTTGGCAAGTTGCGAGGGTAGCTAATGACATCGAAATCAGATTCAATGATGTATCGCTTATCACGCTTAACACACATTATTCAACTAGTTCATTAAAAACTCCATGAGTATGTCACCTCATAAATATTTAATTAGTGGAATTCTCTTTTTTGGACTCATATCTCTCATTGGGTATAGTTCAGTAATGCAGGTAAGACTAAGTGAGACGGATTATCTAAAACAGTTTCCCAAGGGAAGGCTTACGGCACTCGTTATTAAAGGTAAGCCCGACGCTAACGGTGATACTCATTCCAATAGGGCAACGTGTTGGTATATGATTGGGGCTGTTATTGCTGGTGATACAAAGGAAGTAGAACGTGCCTGGGTTACAATTGATAAAGCCTTTGAGCATCAAAAGCCAAATGGAGCGGTAGTGAATGAAACTAATCTTAAAAATGCAGCTAACGTAAGGGGCACATTTTTTTATCTTCAGGAATTAGCACACGCAATTGTCATCATACAGGACTCCCCAATGGAGCCTCGATTCCATGATCGTATCGAAAAGCTAAAGCCGAAGATTAGGAAAGCCTGTGATTTAATGAGCGCAAATTATGATGTAATTATCATCGATAATACCTTGGCAATTAACCGAATTGTGATTGCAGCAAAAGCATTTGGTTATTGTGGATTACTTTTAAAAGATGAGTCCCTAATTAAGACTTCAAAACGACTCATTGCCCATGCTCTAGCCCATAGAGATAAAGACGGTGTTTTTATAGAAAAAGGCGGAAGAGACTCGAGTTATAATGCAGTATCAATCTTCTTTGGCGAAGTGCTTGCTCTAAATATCTCAATACCAGAATTTGAAGATGCTTTGCCCGCTGCTGTGAATTGGGAAGTTGCGCGCATCAAACCATCGGGTGAAGTGGATGTAACAGATAACACACGCACAGGGGTGGGTAAGGAGTTCGTTTCAGGGCATCCTAAAAATGTAAACACAAAGGAAGTAATTTTTGCCCTAACTTTCTACGGTCTAATCCATCATGATGAGAAGGTGTTAGAGGTGGCGGATAGAATCTTTAAATATATCCAAGCAGAAAGTATTAATTAGGATAAAGTAAATATTGAATTCTACGTTTATTAAATGCCTCTAGCTCTTTGCTGAACGAAGAATATATTTCTGTAATAGATTTTCCTGAACTTATTAAATCAAATGTTTTTTGGTCACCCAAGAAACGTTCAATAGAACTGAGTTTGAAACTTTCAGGATAAAGTTTTTTAAGTTCCAATATCACATGAATGCCTAAGTCGATACTTCGGCATTTATTACGGTCTGTGATGATAATACGAACACCGTTACAGGGGGTATTGCGAAGCTTTAAGTTCGTTTTAGGGCCACGGTAGAGTGTATCGGTTGGCGTAAAGTGCACAGCTTCAAATGCTAGGCCGGGAAGGT
>Ga0209084_1000043_pt1 | contig 122221 bp, 76 predicted proteins | sample C_130820_MF_Meta_FD_187309 | JGI IMG/M metagenome (GOLD analysis project Ga0209084, IMG submission 187309) | Freshwater microbial communities from Lake Croche, Canada to study carbon cycling - C_130820_MF_MetaG (SPAdes) (version 2) | ecosystem: Environmental > Aquatic > Freshwater > Lake... | reverse complement strand
GCCGTTGGGCGAAGCCTGTGCGCTTACTGATCCTGACTGCGAAAGCTGCCAATAAGAAAATAATTTGAAATTTTTCTTGCGCTATGCTGGCAAAAGAACTATGACTGATTCCGTTGGTGCTGTTGTTGGCTTGGCCCGTCCCACAACGTAAATGTTCCATGTGGATTCCAAATCCGCAGAAAGTCAACGGGCCGCCACTCTACTAAAACTATGAACATTACATTAGAACTATACGACGATCAGAATGGGTTAGACGAACCCATTAACGTAAAAATCAATATGTGGATTATGCGCGTTAATGGACAGCATTTCCCAAATAGAAACTATTCATTAATGACTTTGGAAACAGCGCGAGCCGTTGCCGAATGTTTAATGAAAACGCAAGAAATCGTAAAAGAATACGAAGGAGACTTATGAAAATAACATTAACACTCTGGGATGATCAGACATGCATTACGGAAGAAACCAACTCATCACTGTGGGTGATGAGTCTTAACGGGAGAGATTTCCCGCCAAATAAAGACTCACTAATGACATTGGAAACCGCTCACAAGATTGTGGGTAAATTACTGGAAATTGAAGAACTAGCAGCAGACGACACATGAACAAAGACAACGCACATAAATTTCTGCCACTTGTGCAGGCACTTGCAGATGGTAAAACAATTCAATTTGAGCATATTGATGGTCATTGGGAAGATGGTGTAAATTTAGAATTTGGATTTGACGCAAAATCATACCGCATCAAACCAGAACCGCGCACTTGGAAGATCTGGGCGCATGAAAACGACAAGGACATTATGCCATCTATTCCTACCTCTTGGAATACGGATGATTCATGGAAATGCATAACCGTGCAGGAGGTGCTGGAATGAGAGACACTCCAGAAACAGATGCGGCAGAATGGGGGATCACTCCGCACGATATGGTAGTTCGATCTGGTCTAGCTCGCAAGCTGGAACGCGAACGGGACAACGCACTGAGCGATTTGCGGCAGGCGGATACTGACTCTATCCGCGCACTCCATGAGCGAAATGAGGCGAGGCAGCAGCGGGACAGGCTGGCTAAAGCATTAGAAGAATGCAGAGAAGATTCCATCGAGCTATTGGAGGAACGCTCTTGGTGGAAAAACGAACCGCGATGTGATTATGGCAAACGCTATAAAGATATTGAGAACAACATCGCCAGAGCTGACGCAGCGTTGGCGGCAGTAAAGCTAACCAACCAAGATGACTAAAGAACAAAAAATACTAGAAATGCTGAAAGATATTGCTAACGCACTCGAAAAACACGATGGTGGACTGCACTACACTGCACATGACAATGAGATCTATATCACCCAAGGGGACGATTTGAGTCGCGGCGTGTGCATCGGATTTCCGTTTAATGGAAATGTGTCGGGGATACGTCGCGTTATTCAGTACCTAACTGCACAGGATAACCAACCAACCAAGCAAAATGACTGACACACCAGAAACAGACTCATGGTGCGGGTGGGGAGTCGGCGGACTGGAAGTAGTTCCATCCTCATGCGCTCGCAAACTAGAACGCGAACGCGATACCGCTATTGCTGAACTGGATGTGTGGAAAGCTAAATTCATCCAGCAAAACAAAGACTTAGGCTGCGAGATGATGGACCCAAACGGAACCATTTGGGATTATGCGAAGAAGCTGCAAAAGGATCTTGATGCCGCCATTGCCGAACGCGATGAACTGCGCAGAACAAATGAGGGGCTTCAGCTTACGTTTGATCTTCGATGGAAGGCGGATCAGCGAGCGATAAAACGCTGGCAGGATGCCACAGGCAAAAAACTCACATGGCCTGATCATGCTGATTTAGTGGTGTGGCTATTAGAAAATTATTGCAATAAATCTAACCAACCACCCAACCAAAATGAATGAAACAATCCAACTCACAATCGCCGCAATTATGGTAATTGCAATGATGCTAATTTACTACAAATATGACTAACGAACAAATCAACAAAGCAATCGCAATGCTGCGCGGATGGAGATTTGTGGATAATGATCCAGACTACGAGCCATACTGGGAAGATCCCAATGGCACTAAGGTCGCGGTAAATTTTATTGGACACAGAGTCCCAAACTGTGCAGGATGCCTTAACGCAATGCACGATGCTGAGAAGAACTTAAACCCTATCAAAGCAGCAGAATATGCACGAATGCTCACATCTATAGCATGGCAATCAGAGCAACCTGTCTTTGCTCCAATGATTGCAACCGCTCGCCAACGAGCAGAGGCGTTCTTGAAGACACTTGGAAAATGGGAGGAGGAAGAATGAGAAGAAGCACTGAAACAATTATTGGCGAACTACACATTGCAGAAGCAGCGGATCGGATTGAGGAACTATCCAGCGAACTGCTATTTCAAAAACGACTAGCCGAGAAATACGTCGAAGCAGGGAAGATCTGCGCGAAGATTTACATAGCGCGGAACATTACGTTTTCAGAAAAATGCGTTGTTTCAGCACTTGCTGAAATCGACGAAACCTACAAAACCCAATACGATGAGAACTGAAACAGAGTACTGGATGAAAAGAGCGCAAGCGTTTGAGGAAAAATACTGGCAGATGCTCAAGCGCATTGATGAAGTTATTGCAGAACGTGATGAGGCAGTTAGATCATGCCATATCTGGCAAGAAGGACACTCCGATATTGTTGCGGAACGCGACTTGTGGAGAGAAGAAGCGGATCGTTGGCGCAACATGTACATCCAGTACGAAGAATTGCTGGAAGGACAAATACAAGAGGCTGTGGAACGCCTTAACAAAGTTTGGGTGGATCTTGATAGGCTCAAGAAGAAGGTACAGGATGACCTACGCGAAGACTAAGTTGCAGTGGTGCAGACGGTGCCAGCAAGACAAGCCAGTACGCGAATTCTACGAGTCACACCGCACACGTTGTATACGCTGTATGTCAGAGTGCGCCAAAGAACGTCTCGCTGATCCTGTAAAACGGCAGCAGCAACGTGATCGCTGCAAGAAGAACTATTACGAAAAGAAAAATGAAAACACTATTCCCGAAACAAAGAGAGTCCGTTGACACTCTAAAAGAATCCTTACGCGTTTACAATGGGGCACTTGACTCAAGTCATACTGGCGTTGGTAAAACGGTCATTGCTAGTTATGTGGCGTTAGAGTCTGGCAGGCCAGTAGCCGTGATATGCCCTAAGATTGTTATCCCGCATTGGGAGCGCGAACTCGCAGAGGTTGGGGTCACACCAATCTTTATCTCAAACTACGAGAAATTAAAAAGAGGTAACGAGCATCTTGTTAAAGCAGGAAAGAAACTATTCCGCTGGACCCTACCGACTGGCACACTCATTATTTGGGACGAGTGCCATAAGTGCAAATCACCATTCAGTCAGAACTCACAGATGCTTGTCGCATCAAAACAAGCTGGTTACTGCAATCTACTGTTGTCTGCTACGGCCTGTCAAGACCCCACAGAGATGCGGTCGTTGGGTTTTGCCTTGGGCCTACACTCGCTGAATAGACCTGAAGGACAGAAAAAGAGTTGGTTCTCATGGATGATGCAATATGGGTGCAAGAAAGATCCGTGGAATAATTGGGTGGCTGGGCCTGTATCAAAATTGGTACATCTTAACAAAGAACTCTACTCTACGAATTGTGTCAAGCTCACGCCTAAGGATTTGCCGAATGCCTTTACGGACAATCAAGTCATCACAGAACCGCTTGCCTTCTCCTCACTCACGGACATTGCTCGCTTCTACAAGCAGCACGGCGTGACTCCTGAAATCGTGGATCAGTTCCTTGAAGACGGAGGTGCATCGCCGCATATCCTTGTGGAGATCCTACGTGCTAGACAACTTGCCGAAGCCGCCAAAGTGCCTGATATTCTTGACATGATTACCGACGCTTGTGCAGAAGGCTACAGCGTTGCGGTCTTTGTAAACTTTACCGATACCGTCAAAGCCCTCGCCGAGACACTCACCCATGCGTCTGTTATCGTCGGAGGGCAAAGCTCTACGGTGAGAGAGGATAATGTGCAGCGGTTCCAGACGAACCAAACGAATGTCATTCTCTGCAATATCGCAGCAGGTGGGGTCGGTGTTTCTCTACATGATACAGAAGGTGGGCATCCGAGAATGAGCCTAATCTCGCCGACGTTCAACGTGAAGGATTACATTCAGACGTTAGGTCGGGTACACCGTGCAGGCGCGAAAAGCCCCGTAGTTCAGCGAGTTCTGATTGCTTCAAAAACAATTGAGGAGAAGATTATAAAAAAGATGGAGGAAAAACGGTTGACAATGGATACGTTACACAATAAACCGACACCATGAACATTGAAACCGACACCATGAACATTGAAACCGTAGACCACTCCGAACGAGCACATGCTGAGTTCGGCCCATCAAGCCTCAAATACTACTCCATCTGTGCAGGATACCACGGCAAGGAAGGTAGTAATCCCGCTGCCGAAATGGGCACACGTATCCATGAAGCACTTGAAGTACGCAACCCATCTGCTTTGCAGAGTGACGAAGAGCTAGAGATCTACGAACACCTCCTCAAGGATGAGGAGGAGATCTTCCAGTGCGTTTACGGCGGGACTGAGGGAGTAGCCATTCTTCGTGAGATGCGGCTAACTCTGGATCTTGATGCGAAGACCCCGACCTTCGGGACTTGCGACATCGTCGCCACGGATGGGTTAGTTGCTCTTGTGGCCGACTACAAAACAGGAATCAGCAAGATCGACCCACCGCGTGAAAACTGGCAAGCAATGGCGTACACCCTTGGCGTGTTCCAAACCTTCCCAGACATCCAGACTGTCCACTTTGCTTTCCTTGTTCCCCGTAATGGGGGTGTGATTAACGGAACCTTTGAGCGCAGCGAGATGGGGACTCTACGCGACCGAATCAGCAAGGTCGTTAGTGCCGCCGAAACGACACGTCCTAAATGGGGCAACAAGACAATTGATCTTGACGACCTTAACCCTTCAGTCAACTGCCGCTTCTGTCAGCACGAAGAACACTGTCCAGCATTAGGTGCAGTTGCCATTGAGGTTGCTCGTCGCTATCGTCCTGATCTTTTGCCTGATGGCCCTATCGCTTCTGGTGAGGTTGAAGATATAGAGACTATCGAGAAACTCTACATTGTCGCTAAGATCGTAGAGAACTGGGCAGCAGGCATCAAGTTTAAGGCTACAGGAATGGCTCACGATGGCATCGAGTTTGAAACACTTCGGCTCAAGTCAATGGGTGCCCTCAAGAAAACCAAAGAGAAAAACTATCTCGCACAGCTTGCAGTACGCCACGGATTAGACTTGACTGAAGTCATTGAAGCTGCCGACTTGACGCTTAACCAACTCTCTAAGGTCTTGCACGAAAAGGCTCCGAAAGGAAAAAAATCTTTTGTCGTTGACAGCTTTGAAAAAGAAGCTATTGATCTTGGCATCGTTGAAGTAGGCAAGACGCGATACACACTTTCCTCCAAATGAGGTAATCGGGAGTTATGGTTGTCCCCGCTAGTAAGCATACGCAACAACCAATCGTAAACCAGAAAACAGAAACCATGAGTAGTAAAAAAGAAAGCACTGATGTGCAAGTAGTAGAAACCGAAACATTGGCGGTCGCGCCAATCAACAATAGCCTTGCGTTCTCTACGCAAGACATCGACTACCCTCGACTTAACGTCATCCAAAAGATGTCGGAGATCAAGGGACCAATCGGAGCAGTGGTCATTGACCAAGACTCCGTGTTGCTTGAAGCTGAACAAAAAGCTCAAGTCATTGTGGTAGGAGCGATTAAGAAGTGGAAGGAGAACGTGCCGTTCGGCGAAGACTATATCCCAAAGATTGTGTCTTCAGAGTCGGAAGCTAAGGACATTGCGTCTGATAGCAACTACGAAGTAATCGAGTTTGCTGAAATCATTCTCCTGATCCCACAGACAGGAGACGACGACAGCCTATTCCCCTACCCAATCGGAGATACCAACTACCAGATTGGTCGTATCACCGTTCAGAAGGATGCGTATCGCTTGACCTACAAGCGTCTATTCACCTTCCAGACGTTCAATCCCGCAATCTCAGTTGCTTCCCGCTTCTGGAACTTCGGTACTGAACTTATGTCGAAAGGCAAGTATAGCTGGTATGTGCCAACGCTTGCCATCACGAAGAACGAAGTACCTGCTGAAGCGATTGAATTTGCTAACCGCGCAAAGAAAGGATCAAACTAATGGAAGCTCTACCTAATCCACTGTCGATCCTCAAGCGTGAAGCCGATTCAATTCGTGCAGTCCTGAAGACTATTGATGAAAACATCAAAGGGTTGAACAACCAGATTGAGGAAGTTCAATTCCAGAAGTCTTCGCTGCAACTCGTTATTCAAGCAATTGACAACGAGATGGATCGAATCCGCATCGCAAACCCAATTGTTGAACAGTTGGATTTTGAACTAGACCCTGAGTAACACTACACCAACCTCACACGCTACACTGAATGAGTGTAGCGTGTGAGGTTCCTTTATGCCCACATACTAAAATGAAAACTTACGCCCTCGATTGGGAGTCTTACTACGATGGAGAATGCTCCATCACAACCCTTGGCCCTAGAGGATATTTTTCTCATCCTCAGTTCGATGCCTACATGATAACTATTGCTGGAGATGACGGGTTCCGTTTCGCTGGACATCCCGACGATTTTGACTTTTCGATACTTACGGGCAATCGTGTGTTGTCCCACAACGCATCGTTCGACGAAAGCCTCTACCTATACGGTGTGGAGGTGGGCTGGTTCAAGTCGTGCAGTCCTGCTGAATGGCATTGCACCGCTGACATGACAGCATTCTTAGGTCTGCCGCGTTCCCTCAAGAACGCTACGGCATCGGTCTTCGGTACTGAGATCACGAAGACCACTCGTGACAACATGAAGGGCAAGCAGTGGGATGGCATGACCGACGACTTCAAGAAAGAGGTCACGGAGTATGCGATTAAGGACGCTGAACTCTGCTTGAGATTATGGCAAGAGTTGTCAGACAGATGGTCTGAGACCGAACGTAAGATCAGTCACCTGAACCGAAAGGTAGGTCAGCGCGGCTTGCCAATTGACACTGATCTGTTGCAGAAGAATCTAAGCCAAATCAAAACAGAACTATTTGAGGCAGAGCAAAGCATCCCGTGGATCGCAGACTATACTCCGTTATCACGCAAAGCATTTAACGAACAGTGCCGCAAGCAAGGGATTGAACCGCCAGCATCACTCGCACAAGATAGCGATGAAGCTGACAAGTGGTTCGCCGCCCACCAGCAAGCCTGTCCTTGGGCGCGTGCTGTGCAAAGCTACCGCCGCATCAACGCGTTTCTTCGTAAGCTAGAGGCTTTCGATGCAGGCACAATGCCAGACGGCAGGTACTATGGCGGTCTCATGTATTGCGGTGCAAACCCTACGGCTCGCTTTAGCGGTAGTGGCGGTAACCTGAACCTTCAGAATTTGCCTCGTGATCCTATGTTCGGCGTGAACTTCCGCCATATGATCAAGCCAAAAGAGGGCTACAAGCTGATCGTAGCTGACCTTTCGCAGATCGAAGTACGTACGCTTTGCTGGCTGGCAAAGGACCAAAAAGCCCTTGATCTTATCCGTGAGTCTGAAGACATCTACCACGCATTCGGTGTATTGTTAGGCTTGCATGATCCTGCTAACGGACAACTTAGAGACTTCAGTAAGGAGCTAAGACAGAAGGTCAAGTCAATAATTTTGGGCTGTGGATTCGGGATGGGACCAAACAAGTTCTCAGCATTCAGCAATATGCCGATGGCAGAAGCTGAGATAGCGGTCAAGACCTATCGTGATAGGATGTCGTCTGTCGTCAAGTACTGGCGTAGTCTTGATCAGGATATGGCAATGGCTTATACCTTAGGTGAGCCGTTTGAGTTGGAGCTTCCTTCTGGCAGGTCAATGCGCTACGGCACGTTAAAGCGGATGAAAGAGTTGGGGCAAACCAACCGCTTCCGCTATATCGGCAAGCTAGTCCGTAACGGGCAGATGAGAGACTTCGCCATCTGGGGCGGCGTGCTTACCGAAAATATGTCTCAAGCATTAGCACGAGATATTTTCTCCGACATGATGTTACGGGTTGACGCTGCTGGTTATCCTGTAATCCTCCACGTACACGATGAAATGGTCTGCGAGGTTCCTGAAGAAAACGCAGAGCAAGCACTCGCTGACATCCTCGGAATCATGCACACAGCACCGTCATGGATTCCCGATATTCCAGTTGCCGCTGAAGGGCACATCTTAGATCTCTACTCCAAATGAAATACCGCTACCTCAAAAACAACCGTGCTGTCGCCACGTCATCAACCGACGATCTATCCGTACTCAACTACAAGTGCCCGACTTTCGCTAACAAAGCGGAGTATCGGGAGTGGTGTGCGAAGGATACTACTGACCATTGCTTCTATTCGATGTCGGAGGGCGATGCGCCTTCTGCTCGCGTTAGCACTGACAATCCTGTTAATAAGCTACACGGCTTTGTTGCAGACTTCGACGACGTTCCTGTAGATTGGGACAACGTAGATCAGATCCTGAAGACCCGCTGTGACGGCACCCCAATGCCAACATGGAGATCCAAGACTTATTCGGGCTTCATCCGATTGGTATGGGAGTTCGACTCGCCGTTGCCTATCGCCGCTGATCTTGCACCTGCTTTCCTAAAGCGGTTGTGTGATGCGCTGAAAGCCTCAATGCTCTTAGGGGGGTTCGACAAGACCAGCCTCAAGCCTTCTCAGTACTTTGAGATAGGCACGAACTGGACTAAGATCGGAGACCAGATACCGATTAGCTTCGCCCGTACTATCCTACTCAAGTCGGCAAACGATACGCCGATCAAGACTTCGGATACCAACGTGCCGCTCGACGAGATTGCTGCTGAAGTACTCAGTCGCTTCCCTAATCGCTGGAAGGGCGAGTTTGTAATCGGTGCAAGGGGTCCGTTGTTCTGGATCGACGACGGCATTGATCGTGACGGTTGTCAGGTGCGGGAGGACGGCATGATCTGCTACTCGGATCGTGCAGGTAAAGGGTTTGCGTCATGGCGTGAGATCTTAGGCAAGCAGTTCCTTGACAAGTTTGAGGAGAAGAAGTTGTCCAATCTCATTGACCAGTATTGGTTCAACGGCAAGAGCTACTACAAGATCTTAGGTGGTGGGCCTGTAGCAATCCCGAAGGACCAGCTTATTCTGGAACTCCGTAAGGTTGGCTTCAGCCCCAGACCTAAGAAGAACCAGCCGATCTCTGAGATTGAGCAGGCAATCTTGTCCATCTCAAACGACTGCCGTGTGGAAGAAGTCGCGCCTGTCGTGTTTTCTAAGGATCGAGTGGTGAGCTTCAACGGTCGCAAGATTCTCAACAACTGTAGGGCAACGCCTATCCAGCCTGCTGACAACGGCGATCCTGCAAACTGGCCGTGGATTCATCAGTTCGTTATCCCGTTCTTCGCAGACGATGACAAAGGTAATTCAACGCTGCCGTATTTCCTCGCATGGTATCAACGCTTGTACGCGGCAATCTTGAATCACCGACTCGATCAAGGGCAACTGTTCATCCTCTTAGGACCAACGGGCCACGGCAAGACGCTACTGACAAACAAGATTATTGGTGCATCAGTCGGCGGATTTAGTGACGCTTCGGACTACCTGTCAGGCAAGACGAACTTCAACCGTGACCTTTGTGGATCTGCCGCATGGGTTATTGACGACCAGACCGCTGCTGCAACTTACGCCGATCAGCGCAAGTTTGTCGAACTTACGAAGCGTTGCGTCGCCAATCCACGGCTTGAGTATCATGCAAAGTACGCTGATGCTATCCCGCTTCCGTGGTCTGGTAGAGTGATGATGTCCTTGAATCTCGATGCGAACTCCCTTGCGGCACTGCCATCTTTGGATAGTAGCAACCGAGACAAGATCATCGCACTTCGTATCAATGCAGGGCACAAGGTAAAGTTCGGCTCCAACGAGTTTGTGGAGAACACCATCGCCACTGAGTTGCCCTTCTTCTTGAGGTGGCTACTGGATTGGCAAGCACCGTTAGAGGTGAAGGATTCCAGTCGGTTTGGCGTAAAGACCTACATCGACTCGTTTATTGAAGCGGCAGCTTACGATAATAGCTCACGTTCAGCAATTGCTGAAATGGTGGAATTCTTTGCGAAGAAGGTGCGTGACCATACCGACAAGCCAAAGTGGAGGGGTACGCTCACTGAGTTTACCGTTGTGCTCCATGATGCAAACGGCGGTCGCAGTGTCGGCAACAGCAATAACCTTGAGTTCGTCCGTCGCGGCATGACCGTGCTTGAAGAAGTTAGCAAGCACAACAAGACCATCCGTCCTGTACGAAGCAGAGGCGATGGGGGCGGTAAGGTTTGGGAGATTGACTTATCGAAAGACTTCGATATTGACAAAGGGGGGGACTTCTAAATCCCCAACCGCTTCTTCGTCACCTTAACCGTTGGCGCGTGAAGTTCTGAAATAGGCAACGTGAACTCGTCGGCAAAGGAAAGTTTTCCATCGTTCGGGTCCACGTTGCCTTTTGGTAGGAAGAGGGCACGCTCAATGAACTCACGAGCAGGCAACCAGCCGACAATCGTCGCTAAGGTCAATTGTTGGTTACACCTAACGAAATAGTAAACATTACATTTGCTACACAGCTTTTCCTTGTCATCCTCACTACCGTACACACGAGCGACATAATGGGCTTGCGGGACGGCGGCTGCCTTAGTGGTCTTAACATCGACAGTAACGCCATTAGGCAGAATGAGGTCGTAGGCAAAGCAGGTTGCACCGACGCGATCACCCCCAATCAGTTCCTGAACGAGTACCTCGCCCATCATACCGATCTCGTTGCCCCCGCCTCGCGAAAAAGAATTACGCAAAACACCCATCTGTTTTGAATCAGCGCGTGCAACTTTGCGTTGCGCGTCTGAAGGCTTAACAATTTTCATTAGTAGATTTGGAACATACGACTCTGCATACCTGTTCCGTATGGGTCGATGTTGAGGCGAGGAACCGCTGCCCCCCTACTGGAATTAGCTTCCTCTTCCATTAAGAGCATACACTGATTCCAGTGGTACTGAGCGCGTTCGATGTCAGCGTTGTCTTCCATCAAACTGCCTAAGAGTCCTTGCTTAATCGCGCCAATGTTTCCAACGTACACGATGTCATTATCATTCTGAAGCAATTGGAATTTACGTTTGCAAAGAACGTGTACTACCGTTTTTCCATCGACTGATCCGTTGATGCGGAAACGACGATAGCGAGTTACTCCGCTGTCAGGCCCGATGGTTGCGATTGTAGTATCTGCGTCATTGGCTGTCGTGCGTAAATCAAACATCCCGTTAAACGCGTCAAATTGAATGCTGACGATACTCGTAATAGGAGTGCTAAAGGTGATACGGAATGGGGACGTGGCTAGAGTACCAGTATAAAACTGATCTCCATCACTTCCTACTACAGTAATGTTGCTACCATCAGTGTCGGAAAAAGTACGCACGACGCTTGATCCAGATGCGGATACAATGAATAGAGTAGAGACGGCGGCATCAAAGAGTTGTTTCGTCGGCGCATATCCAGCATCAATCAGACCCCATTGGATCGTCGGATTGACAGATAAGTTGCCAATCCCAATTGATTTGAAGTCGTGCCATAGCGAACGGACAGGGACAGGAAAGCCGTCAACCATCGTGTGCAATATAGAGTCAGCATCATCTGGCAGCGTGATGCAACCGTCAACAACAGGCAGGCTGTACTGCACGGTGAGGTCACGGTAGATCCCCATGTTGTAAATGCGTGCCAAAACCTGATTAAGGCTTAGCCTGAAATCGGCTTCAGGCTCGACGTATTTGTCGAGCATCGGCGCAAGTTGATTTAAGGTATAAGCAGGCATCAATTATTTCTTTGCGACTTTGACCTTGCCCGTATGCAACTCGCCTTTAAGTTTCGTCTGTTCCTTACTGGTCAAGGGCGAAACTTTTGAAAGGAGATAGGCAACTTGCTTTTTTGATTTGGTTGTCGGAGCAGGCATAAGGCGAGATTATTGGGTTAGTTGGGTAAAGTCAAGTCAATAAAAGGTTTCTACGCGACGGGATATTGAGTCTCCAAGATCGTAAATACTTCGGTGCTTCCCACCCAGTTAGCCTCTGCGTATATACTGTTCACTCGTACTGTAATCTGGTTCATAGATACCTCTATTCTTGAATTAGGAAACCCACCACCAAAATATGCATAGAACTCGTCGTTATACATAAAAAAGCTAAGGCCCAAAAATGTGCCGAGAGGGGTACGCAAGTAAAAGTCACCGTAACCTTCAAAGCTTGAGTATGTAACATCTATAGACCACCCGAATAAAGTCTCAAAATATACGTCCTCGACAGGTATGTAAATACAGCTAGTTCTAGGGCGTATCATGCCGCCTTGAATCTCTATAGCACCAACGTCTTTTTGAGTGAGCGACGTAGTAGCCGTGCCTGTAGCGACTAATATGCCCCCCTCAGGATCGCCTTGAAACTGTTGTGCATTTGAAATAGACAGCTTTTTTACATTGTATAGCCAGTTACCAGCTATTTGTGGCGTGATCTTAACAATAGCTGGACTAGCTAAATACTCTTCAAAGGTGTTATCCCCATATCCAAAATTGTAAAATGGTGCTGTTGAATACCCACTGCCCTTAGGAGCCATTAAGCAAAAGTCGGACATCAGTCTAAAGGCTTAAAGGCAAAGTCAGTTGTCAAAACAATCGTGCCTACTACACCGTCCTTCCAACAATAAAACTCTGTCGCAAATTTTGTAACACGAGACGGCTTATCGGGCATCGGCGCAGGCGGGACGACAGGAAATTTTTTCCTTACTTCCCTATCAGGCTTATCGGGATTTAGGTTTGACGGTGGGGCTTTACGTCTTTGGGTTTGCTCTTTTTCAAACTCATCAATACTACGCTTAACATCTTCCGCGTTTTGAGCACCCTTTTTAATAGCAACGTCAGTAAGTATCTCATCCGTTGACTTACGTGCTGTATCGACACCGTTCTCCGCAGCCAGATCCTTAGCCGCCTGTCGGTTGGTTCTAGGCGCGTAGTTGCCGTTGACGAGTCTGTTGTTGGATAAGTACTCGCCGTTCAACGGCCTGCCGTTAGATGAGTCAGCGTTGCCGTCGTACGGGCCTCTTTGAATAAAGGGTTCGTCCATAAGTATTATCGTGCAAACAAACTAGCATCAATCACAGAAGCGGTTACTCTGTGCCAGCCCCATTTGTACGGTTCGGATTGGTACCGCAGTAAGTAGTATCCAGATCTAGGGATGTCTTGTGGGTAAGTGGCGGAGAGTGATTTAGGATTTACACTTGCAAATATATTTGATGGGGAGGACGCATTTGAATTTGCACTACCGCCAAATGGAAGTTGTACGGAACAAGAAGCACTAGCTACTACGTACCTATCTGCTGCATCAGACAGATTTATAAGTGGGTGCAGTGTCGGGGGCACATTGGTTACGTTAATAGTAGTATCAACAGCTACGCTAAAACCAGAGCCGCTAGTGCTATCTCTATGCTCCTGCTGATCGCTCTTAGCATAACTAAAAGATCCATTGCACTGTGCCGATACGTTTACTCTTTTTGCGTTCGTTATGATTCTATGAGATTGAGGTTTAAATACAGGCCAACGCTTCATTCCTGAAGGAGAACTCCTATACGGAGACTTCTCCATTAGTTTACTAATAACAAGATCTGAGCTTACAAAAGAACCAGCAGTATACTGTCCCTCAACATACGCGTTTTCTGTCGGCTTCACATAGAAGACATGGATGTTAATCGGACAGTCTTGACCCCACGGATACTCAATATCTAATAGTACTTCTGGCTCCTGTGAGGCAGAACCATTAGCTTCTCCCCTCTCAGAACCGCTTAGAGATACATCGTTGCCTATCGCACTACCGTCCCAATTTGATTCGTATGTCCCTACAGCATTATCAGCAGACCAGATTACTTCGACGCTACGTAATACATTAGGTAGGTTAATGTCTACGGTAGAACTGTAGGTCATAAAGTAACCTGCCACTACCTCATAAGGTACTGTTTCAGTGACGCGTAAGAATCTATCTTTAGTTACAGGTGTAAACGAAGTGTCTTGCGCGTATAGATCAGCTTCTGAAGGCGGATCGACAAACTGCTGAATCTTCCTAACCTGTGCCTTGACGTTGTTATCCCAATCAGAGCCGACAAGTTCAGGCCACTCATTTACGGTAACGGTCTCACGAATGTAGCTGCCGTCGCCTAAGGGGGTCACTTGGGACTGTACCACAAGAAGACCCTCTTCTGCCGTTAGTTCAGATTGTGAATATGTCTCAGTCGTAGAGGCAACAGTCTGCTCGACGTAGGCACGCGTTCCAACAAGTGTTACGTCATCCTCTGAAGTGGAGCGAGAAACCGTACGTACCCGTTTGATGTCAGGATTGATCTGATCCTCGCTGATCGAAATCTGATCTCCTGTAGGGACTGGCAAAGATGCTTTGCCCTCTACGATCTCTTCTGTTACGACAGTAGGTAACGTAGCCCTGAATCTTTCTGGCGTGAGAATTGGCCTCTCAGCAGAGAAGGACAGCTTCTCGTCTAAGAAGGCACGCTCAATGTACGTCCGCACTTCAGCGACGTAAAGCGAATCAAGCTCTGCCTGATCCATCTTCTTCTGCTGCTTGTCGAAGAAGACGTACTCGATATTGTCAAACGTACCTTCAGGCACATTGGGCATTGGTGTGCCAAATTCAGGAAAAAGAGGATCAAATTCATCTCTAAGCGTGACGTACTCACGTAGCACGACACGAAACTCACGACCACCAACATTACCAATTACGTTACGGTAGCCTGAGGAAAAATTGTAGAGGTCTTGATTCTCACGATCAGCAGCGTAAAAGAACTGGAAAATCTGATTGCGTTCGATGTCAACGGGCTTGATGAAGATCAGCTTGTGGTACGGCCATTTATCTTTATTAGGATGCGGCGTGCCATATAAAGGAAAATCGTGCATGTTACCGTCACGGATTTCACTGAACAATACATCCGTAACAAGCGGCGTAGGAAATGTCCTACGGTCCTGCCTGTACGGTGCTTGAGGTAGTGCTGAGATTGGCATTAAAGAATAGCTAAGTAATTATAAGTTTTACCTGCTGAGATACTACCACTAGCAGTAACGGTAAAGCCACCGCTTGCTGCTAGAGGCATAAGTACGTGAGCTTCTACTCCTGTACTTCCGTACTGTTGTGTAAATACTTTAGAAGTAGCTGTCATTCCAGTTACAGGAACATTAACCTGAGTTGTTCCTGTTGAAGTCCATGAAAAAGTACCAGTAACAATACCTACTCCAGCCAACGGTAAGCCCGTACAATTAGTAAGCGTACCTGAAGCTGGAGTTCCTAATACTGGGGTTGTTAAAGTCGGGCTTGTTAAAGTTGGAGAAGTCGAAAGAACAACCCCACCACTACCAGTTGAAGCAGCGGTTACGCCAGTACCGCCGTTTACAACAGGCAGAGTACCACTAACGTGAGTAGCTAAACCAATCTTACCCCACAGGGGAGCTGATGCAATGCCGCCTGAAATCAACGCATTGCCTGTAGCTACGTCTGCGAGTTTACTTAATGCTGTTGAACTACTCGCGTATAGAATATCGCCAGTAGTGTATACTGTCTGACCTGTACCGCCTGTGGTTACACTTAATGAGTTTTGTGTAGCTAAAGCACCTAAGCCCAAAGTCGAACGCATAGTAGAAGCGTCTCCGTCATCAAGTAAACTAAAAGCAAAGGTAGAGCAGTTAAGTGCTGATGGGCTTGCAGCACTACTTGTCGAGTTGCCTAAGATCGTACCGCCAGCAATTGTCTCAATCTTGGCGAGAGTGACGTTGTTATTTAGGATCTTTGTCGTCGTGACTGCGTCAACAGCGAGCTTCGCAGCGGTTACGCCTAAATCAGCGATCTTCGCAGTGGTCACGTTTAGGTCAGTAATCTTTGCAGTCGTGACCGCGCCAGCCGCGAGCTTATCCGTTGATACGTTGAGGTCGGCGATCTTTGCCGTCGTAACCGCACTAGCAGCGAGCTTCGCAGTGGTCACATTGAGATCTGTGATCTTAGCAGTCGTAGCTGCACCATCAGCAAGTTTAGCCGTAGTCACAGCGAGGTTGGCGATTTTGCCTGTAGTTACGGATAGGTCAGACGGAGTGCTAACGCCAACGTCGGAGATGATGAGGGTATACGTATCAGAAGGCATAATGGTTAAGCGTCGTTAGTAGTTTGTGCGCGTGCAGTGAGTGAGCCGTAAAGGAGTCTGGTACGTACTGTAGGCGAGCCACGATCCATGAAGAGATCCCATTCATAGATGCCGCTGCCAGCTTTAAGCGTTTTGGTTTGGGCTTTGGTAATCGTAATAAGTACTTGTCCGTTAGTTGCAGTACCTAAGATAGTGGGCGTAAGGTCAAGCACTTCCTTCTTTGTCAAGACTTCACGGACATCAGCATAGAACGTAGCATTAGATGGCGACCCCAAATCAACAGCAGCACCAGCCTGATTGTTGATCGTAAGCACGAAGCTGTAATCCGCTGCGCGGTCTAAGGTAATGTCGTAGTTGGCTGCAAGCATCAGGATAAAGGGTTAGGCCCAAAAGGTATTCGGTACGTCGGGATTGAATTCTGGACGTGGTACAGAGATCTCGCTACCTGCATCGTCGTGTACAACAAAGTCGCTTGCCCAATAGATGAACTGCTCGCCACCTTTAGGAATCGGAATTCCGACAAGATCGCGAAAGAGAACCCAATAGTTGCCGTCTTTATTATGCTCGCCGATCAAGCACAGTGCGTGGGTGTGGGATGCAAGAGACGAGACAACTACGCCAGACTTTTTGTCAAGCTGCGCGAATCCGTTAGCAATTCCAAATTGCTCAGCAATTCCTTTGCTTGGGAATTTGAGAAGGTAGTCGATCATGTGGTTAAGGTGATTAGTTTTGCATCAGTAACTGCTTTTTTGTAAACTCTCACTGATTTAAGATACCCATTGATTGCATTTCCATTCCAAGACCTTCCGATATTCATTTTGCTTATCCCAACTGGCATTGCTCCTGACGTATCAAGAGTTCCATTTACTCCATTCATTGAAATTTGAAAAGAATTAAGCTTATTGGATGATGCCGCTTTGAAGAAAGTCCCTAAAGTGAGTGGCCTATTTGGTGAAGCAGAAGTTGTTCCACCAGATACAACATATCCTTGTACTGTATTAGGTGATGGGAATGCAGCTAAAGCAAGCTGATTACTACTAGATGCATTATCTAATGAAATTATTGATGGGAAGGAAGAAGTGCTTCCAACTAATGCCTCTACAAATAGAGTTGCTTCAGATGAATTATAAAATGTTGAAACATCACTAATCGAGCAAACGTCAGCGGAGCGTGTCCGAGAAGCAGAAACAGTTGGAATGTAGCTAGTGGCAAATGCTCCAACTTCAAGTTGTGCAAGCTCAACTGTACCAGTTACAGTTAAAATAAGACTGCCAGCAGAAGGTGTAAATGTTAGCTTGGTTCTTGTGGGAAAGTCTCCAGTTCCAGTAACCGTTGCTATAGTTGCTCCTGATAAAATAATTGTACCTGTCCCGTAAAAACTTAGAGTGTGGGGAACCGCAGTGACAGTGCGTGTCTGAGTGGTTAAGGCATCACTTGGGAATAATAAATTTGTTCTCTGCTCCTCAATGAGTAGTCCTTTGCTAATAAGCGTTACTGGATCATAGTCAAATCGCGGTTCATTATTTGCCGCTTTTACAATGTCAAATGAGCTAGTTGCAGTTACAATAGGGCCAAACCATTGAGCCAAATGAGGGAAATATGTTGAGGTAGGGGCTGATGTAGCTACTACTGCACCTTCGGTGGATAACTGCCAAGCAGTTCCGGTGTAATAAAATCGTGTAGTTCCATTAGACCATTCCCACTTTCCATTTGTCACAGTTGCTCCCTGCGGGATGTCTACGTTATAGTCAATGTCTGTATAAGTAAAAATCGCATTTATAACAGATAAGCCAAAGTAAGTCGTACCTCCATTATCTCCGCTCGCACGAGTAAAAACAGGTGTCGGCCCCTTACGCGCAGTAAGAGTCTTGTCAGCAGCAAACTGGAGATCCAGCGATAATCCATCTGGATTAGATGGACCCTTAGCCTTAACCAGATTATTGCCTAAGCCTAATTGCATTTAGAGTGCTTTGTAAGCGATTGCTGTGCCGCTTGCAAGAACGGCAGAAGTAAACGGGGTAAAAATGGTGAAGCCAGCAGGATACGTAATTCCCGTTACGGCTACGCTGCTTGCGCTATTGAGGGGGGCAGCGATACTTGTAAGCGTAGAATCAGTTACAAAGCTAATGGCGCAGTAGTCATCCGTAGTGAATGTGGCTGAACCAGTACGCATTTCAAATCCAGCTTCGCCGAAGCTTTGTTTGTCGATATTGTTTGTCATAGAGGTATAGAGTTGGGATTAAAGTTTGATTCGAAGTTCGCCTGTAGCGGTCTTGTAAATTGTTCCAGATGTAAGATTAGCTGCTACGGCAGCGGCTTCATTAGCGTACGTTGAGAGTGAAGTAGTAGTCTGCGAAGTAATCGTATTTGGGCCTGACGGACCAGCAGGACCATTCAAGGACAGCGTTAGTGACTGTGAGTCTACAGTACGAATGAAATTATTGTTCTTTGTACTAGCCATATTAAGTTAGATTAGTGATGTTTGCATAAGCATCGGCATTACCGACAAGTAGTTTATGGGACAAATTATTGGTGTCAAACCAGAATAAGTCCCACAAATAACGCTTGTTCGTGTCTAGGGTTAGTGTCTGTGCCCTAGTTAGGGATAGCTTTATTGTCCCATTGCCTAACGACGTAATGGTAAAGGCGGCAGCTAAAGGCTTACGGTCGGCTTCACGAATCTCAGCCTTGCCATAAGGCGCGGTTAAACCGACAGGCTCATCCAATGAGTCAAGAATCCGAATTGAGAAGTTGAAGTCTTCACCTTTTGGGATTATAATATCGTAAACGGCGGTAGGCATTACGTCGGATAAGGTACGGCAAGCCGCACAAAATGTCAAGCTATTGTATAGCTTTTAACGCATTACTCGCCAACCAGTTTAAGATTCCATCGGCGTACGCCCTAGCAAGTTCTCCCCTATGCCCAAAAAAGAACTCGTTCTCTTTGGCGTTGCTACCAAAGAAAGGCTCGCAGATTACAGCAGGGCAGTGGGTCTTACTTAAAAAAAGACCGCCACGATCATCCGCATTGATCTGTTTCAAGCCCCTGTTCTTCTGTTGTGGAAACGCTTTGGCAAAGCTTTGGGTTAGCTCATCGGCAAGCTTTAGTCCCTTGGGGCTACTGAACCAGTGCAAGAACTCATAGCCATTGGCTTTGCCGTCGTCGGAGCAATTGAAGTGTAGCTCTACGGCTACGTCTGCTTTGATCTCCTGCAAGTGACGCGCTAGCCAGTTCATAGCAGTGCCGTAGCCTGATCCATTGTACAGGCTTATCACCACTGCATCGTGACCTGTTTGCTGGATTAGTTCGCAAACGCGTTTAGCGAGCGGTTGATTGAACGACCACTCTGTTACGTTATCCACATTTACTGCACCTTTGTCGCCTGCACGGCTATGGCCTACGCATACTGCTACAAGTTTTTTGTTCATTTTGGCTGGTTCAACAAGCTCATCTCCAATAGAAAAGAGCCGATCCCATTCAGTTTAGAACGGAACCAGCTTTGTTTCGCGCTACCTAAGCAGCCATTTGGCATACTCAAAGCGCGTAAGAGCACTTGCTGTGAGCGCATTACTTCGCGTCAGCAGCTTTGATAAGTCCAACGCCAACAGTAACGCTAGTGATGAGCGTCCCAATATCAAACGTACCTGTCTTCAGGAAAGAGATAGCGGTGAAACTGACGCTAGAAACAATAGTGAGGATTCCAATGATAGTAGTCTTCATCTGGAAAGAGTACTATTTACTGACCAGCTAGTCAAGCAAAAATCACTTACGCTTCATCGACCGCTCAATGGCAATAACAAATGAATTACCCTTATGTTTAGAGTCACCCATATCACCCATATCCTCCATATCTTCCATACCACCCATTTTGCCGCTTCCACCACAAGCACTACAACATTCTCCTTCACCTTCGTGTCCTTCAGATTCAGAAGCCTCGTAGGCTGGACCTTCTTGGGCTTCATGCTCAGGATCTTCACCAGCATCCTTCTCCAGCATCCTTCTCCAGCATAACTGGTTTGCCACCTAATTGTAATGGCAATAGACTATTACCAATAGAAATAAATGTTCCTTCTAACTTAAATGGTTTGACATTTGCGTCAGACGGAAGTTGAATACCTTCAGGAATTGGAATATACATAGAATTAGAGCTTACGGATCACGTTATAGAGGGAGATCAAACCAATGATCAAGCCCAATACCAAAGAGGCAGTACGAAGATGAGCGTCAAGCTGCTCTTGAAATGAGACTACTACCCCTAAAGCAGGGGCAGCAGACCCAGTTACTGAGTTGAAGCAACGCTCAAACATCTTACTTCATTGGCTTTTTCATTGCCATCTCAACGGCGGAAGCAAAAGAATTTGGTCCTTCAGGCATCTCTTTGCCAGTTGCCATTTCCTTTCGTTCAACGGCTTTCTCTTCAGGTGCTTCGACATCTGGAAAGGGGATACCATCTACAGCAATAGGGTAGAGTTGACCTTCGTCAATCGTGTACGTTGTCATAAGGTCAAAGGTCTCGCCTTTCGGCACTTGGAGACCTTCAGGAATAGGTAGATAGGCAGGCATAATTTAGAAAGGGGTTCCTACATCCTGTTTCAAGATGCCTGCTGTAAAGATACATAAGGCAAGAGTCTTGAAACAGGATACAGGGTTTAGGGTTTAGTGAGTACGGTACCAGTTGGTTCCGTCGCTAAGATAGCGTGCAGTAGTCGCAATAGCAATAACGCTAGTAGCAGATGGCGTGGCCGATGCTGAGGTGTATATGTTGGCCGAAGGGCTAGTCACAGTAACTGCGCCTGAAGAAGTATTAGCATTCTGAATGATAATGTCACGAAGAACGCCACTAGCCGCAGGAATAGTTGCAGCAGTTGCAGCAGTACGACCCGAAAAGATAACAAGTCGTGTTGCAACTACAGCACCATCGCCAGCACCAAGAACAACATCGTTAGCACTAACGCCATTGATCTGGTTCAAAGAAACTTTACGTACTTTAGACGAGCCAGTGCCCGTCAAGTCGTAGATTGGAAGCAAGTCATCGCCAGTTGGCACAGCGATTTGAGCGAGTGTTGGAAGATCGTCGAGGCTTGGAGGACACATAAGTTTTAAGTAGGTAAAAGATGAAGCTAAGGGGTATCCTTTTTAGGGATACCCCTTAGCGTTTAGGGTTTAGGCAGCAGGAGTGGTGCTGGTGCGCTTGAAGAGGATCACGTAACCGAATTCGGTTTTGATCGGCTTCGTTGCGCTAGCAAGAACGCCACGGAAGAATCCAATTGTGCCATCAGGATTGAGGTCAACTGAAGGAATGTTCTTCCAGTTGAACTTACCACGATAGTTGACGGGATCGAAGGTCAGACCGTTAGAGCCAGAGATAGGCTCAGGGATCTGGCTCTCCATAACGTCCATGTGGAGCACGTAGGCTGCTTCATAGCCAGCAGTTTCATACGAGGTATTGAGGGTGATAACACCACTCGTTGCAGTATAAGGCTGGACACGAGTAAGGGTTCCAGAACCAGAGTCCGTCGAGTGCGTGAAGCGAGGAGCAAGGTCATCAATCAAGTGATAGAAACCACGGAAAGACTTCTCGATACCCAACGGTGCGATCAGATCGCTGACCTTAGAATTGTTGTAGCGAACGTCGTCGCGGAAACCAGCTTCAGTTTGCAACGCGTAGGAAAGTTCCGACGAGCAGACAAGGGCAAAGACAGGACGAGCATTCTCACGACCGTAAGCGTTCGTTCCAGCACCTGCACGAACCAACTTGAAGTAGATCGAATCGAGGATCTTGTTCGATCCATTAGCTGTAGGAGCAACAACAGTAGAACCACCAGTAGCCGTTCCTTCGTAGGAAGTAGAGGTAGTAGACGAAGTAGCAAGACAGACAACAAGGTTACCAGAAACCTTGTCATATTGATCGCGATAACGCTCTTCCCACGAATACTTCGTAGAATCCGTCATGGCATCCATGATGGCGCGAAGTTGTTCGGTACGGTAAGCAGCAAAGCGGAGGTCTTCCACGTTGATCTTAGGGGATTCAACGGTAGCGCGTTCCAGTGAGTACTGTTTGAGTTGGCGACCGAAAGCAACGAAGCTCTTGCCCGTACCAGCACCGATATTGGTATCTTGCGCTCCAGTCAGAATCTGATCGAGAGTGCTTGAGGTAGTAATCGAAGCAGCAGAATCACCGCCGATACCAGTCCAGACTGAACTGCCAGCAAGCGTAGAGCCGTTAGCGGTAGTAGTGGGGAGGGCGCGGTCGTAAATCAGCGTGCCAAGGGTGTAGCCCATTCCATCAGGGAATGAGGTCTGCTTGATGAGATCCATCCACGGAGACGTGTGGAGGGTACGACGATAGATGTCTTGACCGATACGGTTAGCCTCTTGAGTGAGGATCGTGTCGATTGCGGTAGTCGAATTAGTAGGATTCGAGAAAGTTTGTCCAGCGTTTACAGCCATAAGAGTAGTTAGTTAAGAAGTTAAAAGGTTGTTGAAAGTTAAAGAAGAATACACGGTTGTCGCAGAAGCAGGCGACAGGCGCATAGGCCCAAGCTTCAAGTAACCCTTACATCCACTCTACTACTAGAACCAAGTTTTCCCTTTCGGGACGGCATGGAGCGAGCCGATAGCTTCGTAAAATTTCAGGTCGAGAGAAGCTTCGTATAAAATTGATTACTTGTCAACTCAAATTTTATACGAAGCTGTAACTTTTATTTAGCCGCCGAAGGCAGCAGCAACGGCATCGACAAAGGATTTGCCATCCAATGCAGCAGGGGCAGAGCTACTATTGAGCGATCCGCCGCCTGCTTTAGGTGCGGAGCGGTCGTAGTCTGCAAGGCGAGAGGTCAAGGAATCAATCTCCTTTTGCAGGTTAATGTACTGAGCGGCCATCTTTGGCAGTAGCTTTGCAGCCATAGCCTGATAGGTTCCAGTTACAGGATCAAGCGACGATGGATCAAGCTGTGCGGCTTCGTTTGCCATTGCGGCTAAGTCAACACCCTCAACGCCGCTAAGGAATGCCAGTTTATTCTGTAGCTTACTGGCTACGGCATTAGCTGCTTCTTGGCGTTGTTGAACACGCGCAACAAGATGTTGCTGCTGTTGTTGTGCTTCAAGTTGTTCAGCTTCACGCAACGCCGCTTCAGAGTTCTCCTGTAGGATTTGACGCTGTTGTAGGATAGGCTGGGTCTCCTCAATGATTTTGTAGATGCGGAACTTGTCCCGATCACTAGCGTTAGCAAGCAGTTCAGAGAGTTGTTCTTCCTGCATGGCTTCATCGCTATTGGCGATAGCTTCAATCAAAAGGTTGGAATCAACTGAATACTTCTCAGCAATCGCATCGGCTTCGGAGACAAGCTGCATGAGCGGCTGCTCGACAAGTTGCTTGTACGCCTGACTCTGCTCAAGTTTACTGATAACCATTTGCTGCTCATACTCAGCAACACGGTCTTGTAGTTGCTGGTACTCAGGATTATTGGCAAGGGCTTCAAGCTCCTGCAAACGACTGGATTGTTGCGTTGAACTCTGCTCAAGCTCTTCGGCACGAGTCTTGTAGGTCTTCAACTCAGCCTTGAGTTCTTTGAACCTACGTGCTGCTTGGGGAGTCCAGTCCTTCGCGTCGTCTCCGAAATCAAGATCCGAGAGGGGGTCGTTAGATTGCGGTGTTTCGATTGGGGTCTCAATTACTGCTTCAGCAGCAGGCGTTGGGGTTTCAATCTGTGGGTTATCCAATGAATCGAAGAACGAATCAAGGGACTCTACAAACCCACCGTTGTCGGTAGGGGCGGACTCCATTGACGGAGCTTCAGTTGGTACGGCTTCAGGTGCGCTCATAATTTATGGTAGGAGATTATTCAATGTGTGACCACTCTTCAGGTACCGTGGTGCGTGACGTTGGAGGCTTAGTCAGCTTTTGCAGATCACGGTAGAAATCATTGTACCCGCCTAACCAGCACATACGATTTTCATTATTCACGCCACTTACAATAGTAGAGTAAGTCGGCTGTGCAGCGTTGGTCAGAGTAGCACAAGCAAGCTGATAGATGGGGTCATTAAGGATTTCCCTTAGTCTTTCAATAGCGGCAAGATCATTGAACCAGTGGTCCAACTGCTTAGGTACAGTAGCTTTGCGAGCAGGCATGAATGAATAAAACCACGGAGTTCGCGGTTTGTCAAATAATTTATTTAGCTAGTTGCGTTGCCTGAAAGCTTCAATGCGCGTTCAGCATCCTTCAAAGCAAGATCCTGATCTGCTTTGGCTTGCTTAATCTGCATCTCGATCTGCGCCTTCTGTTGGGCAATCTGCATCTTGAGTTGATGCTCTTGCATCTTCATTTCCGTAGGAGACTGGCCTGCTGGCTGTCCTTCTTGCGGCTGCTGCCCTTCGGCTTGACCTGCTTCCATAGCCTTGCGTTGCTCGGCTTGCAGCTTACGGTTGAAGTTAGTGATGATCTCTTGCGCGATCTGCATCAGTTGGTTGGACTCAGCGACTTGCGCCCTTGCCGACGGATCGGCAGAGAGGTACTGCAAGTGTTCCCCGCAATGCTGGAAGATTGCCTCAACCAACGGAAGAGCTTGCATCGGATCGACCTCGCCTGAATCAATGCCAGCAACAAGTTGTTGCAGCAAAGGATTGTGGATGCGTAGGTGCATTCCGTGTAGCTCACTATCGAGAACGGTAACAGGTTGGCCTGATTGCATTGCTTGATTTTCGAGCATAGCGATCTTCGCATCAACAGTCATTCGTGGCTCTGGATTTGCTGGCGCGTAGCGATCAACAAGGTCACGACCAACCCGTTCCGAAGTGATGTCGCGGATCAAGTTACGACGACCTACTTCATCGTAGCTGCCAGCAATTTGATTAAGCTCACGGAGAGCGAGCAAACGGTTGGCAGCAGAGCCAGCACCGATTGCCCTTACAGCAACAGTCTTGTTGTGATCAATCGACTTGATGATCTGTTCGGTCACGCCACGTTCAGCGCAACGGGCAAAGAATGCCTTAGTACGATCATTACGCCTAGGACTGCTCACAGCGCGTCGTACGACCTCCTTGAGGAGTCGTGACCAGCTAGAGTAAAACAGATTGATTGTAGAGCCTGTCAGGCGTGAAGAAACGGCAAGGTCGTGTTCGGTCTGAAGCTGGTTACGGTAAGGGGAAGATTGGTTGCCGTACGTCGATACCAAATCGACATTGGCTGCAAGCTGACTCTGCAAATCGTTTAGTGCAGGAACCATGTTCTGAGACAGGTTCGGTGCAGCCTTCTCGATCACCTTCACGTTAGGTGAGAGGATCGAATACGGACCGTACATCGTAAACGACAAGTCCTCAAGCGCACGCTGCGTCTCAGGCTGGATCATCACTGCGCCAGACATCATCGCGCTATCGAGCATCTGGCAACGGATACGGTTGCTTGTCTGGACGTGATTGAAAATGCGGTGGCCTAAGCCTCTAACAGAATGGTACGTGCCGTTTGTTCCTACGCCGTACGAGAACATCACATAGGCTTGTTCGGGCTTGTCAAACATCGACGTTTGTTTGAACATGAAGGACTTCGGAGTCTCTTCGGCAAACATGAGTAGCGAGACAGAGCCATCGAACTCACGCACCCACATGTGAACGACTTGAACGGTCGTGTTCTCTAAACCAGTATAGAGGTCATTGTTCTTCATCTCGCGTTGGGTCACTTCCCAATCTGCGTAGGTGTTGCTGCCGTTACGGCCTGACGTGCGTGCGTTCTTGACGATGACACGTTTGACTTCCTCTACGTCCCAGCCGATCTTCGCTGCGGCTTCAGGATTCTTGATGAAGGCGTAGAGTTCGTGTAAGAGGTACTGACGACGGGCACAAGCCACTTCGACGTACTCTTCGGATGCAGGGGTTTGACGTGGGATCAGGAAGTCGCCCAAACCACAAACACGGAAGTTCCAATTGTGTGGGTCTTCAAAGTAAGCAACGCCCACGCCGTGCTTTGTGAACTCAGTGCAAAGCCTAAGGTAGCTGCTGTGGAACTCGGGCCACTCTCGCAACATCTGCGTCAACTCTTCGGCAATAATGTCGTTCGCGTCTTGCCGTGCGGCAGGATCGCCCAACTGCGTCTTGACGTGCATCAGCTTGTCAAGCGAGGTGTAGAGGTCAACGTAGGCGGACATCGACACGTCAAGGTATCGCTGCGCCTCGCCGAAGTTTAGGTTCGTACGATTGCCTTGGCCTGTCGAGTACAGAACCCTTTGATCATACGGCGGCGCACCATCAAACATAGCATCAGTACGCGCACGATTACTTGAAGACTTTTCATCTGCTTTTCGGAGTGTGTCGTAAATCGAACGCGCAGCTTTCACGTCACGCAACCGCGATTCAGGCGGCGTAAGCGTATCGGGATCAAGGTTCAACAAGTCAAACTCGTTGAGACCTGAAGGTGTCACTGGCGGATTATTCGTCACAGGTTGGATAGTGGGGTTAGTTATTCAGAAAGTCAAGAAATTGTTTCTGCGTCTCCAAAGATGCTGATGACGAGTTTCTTGATCGGCAAACGCTTCCGCTTACCGTCATCGTCCGTTAGCTGTACGCACCACTGATGGCCGCGAGGATGGATGACAGGCGTGACACGATGTTGCATACCTGCTGTGCGTCCTCTTGACGCAGGCTGGACGCGGAACACAGAGCCGTCAGAGGCAATGGCATATTTCGAGTAGTTCGGGATTACGGTGAGGTCAAGTGGTGTAGTCATATCGGAGTCGATCTTAGGGGCGTATGGCAGCTTGTCAATTTCTTTCTGAATTATTCTTCGGATGGGCTTGCGTCTACGACGTATCGGAAACAGGTCAGATACAAACCGCTCGTTCTTTGGTTTCTTATGTTTCAGTCTAAGGTGATTGGTCTCATGGTATCGCGTGACTCTCGTTAAACGAATCAACTCAAACCGCTCACGCGGAACCCAACGCTCACCGCCCTTGCAAGATGGGTGATAGCCCACAAAAACAAAACCATCCTCTCTTGTGTCGCCGTGGCGTAATCGTCGTGCAGTCTCCATAAGCAAAACGGTACGGCAAAACCCAAAACCCGTCAAGTATTTTGTTCAATTAAAATAATAATGTGAATTACCGTTAGTATAAACCTTATAAATACTCTTTCCTTTAGGTAATTCATATTATCTCAATAATTCAGTTAATTGAAATTTAATTGAATTATTGATTTACATTGAATTACAGTGTTCTGGGAAACTCTTCAGATTTTTCTCCCGTGCTGAAAGTCCTCTCAAATTATTTCTGACTGACACTTTAACCCTGAATCCTGTATCCTAAACCCGCGATGCGAACCGTGCGTCTGCGTCTGCGCGAGTGCTTAAATCTGCTAGATAACTGTTAGATCTAACATAATACTAACAGAAAAGGCACCACTTTCGTGATGCCTTTTCGCTGATTCCTGTATCTTGCTACAGGATTAAGGGTACAGGGTGCAGGTTACGCGCTTTTCGCGTCGTTATAGCGTAACCGTTTGCGATCCAGTAGCTTCTGACGGTTTGTCAAGTAGTAATTTCGCTGATAATTGCGATTTTTTTCTTGCTTTTCAGGATTTAACTCCGCTTCAAGCTCCCTTTTTCGGCGCAAATCGCCCTTTTTGGCTTCATAATACGCCTTCTGGTACTCTTTGCGAGCCTCTTTGTTCCTATCGTAGTAGCTTTTGTCCATAGAATTTTGCGTGTGCGACCCCCATTCTGCCAATTCTTTGCTTATCCGTCAACCTCAATTATTTTTTTCTCACGTAGTTACCTATCGGTACCGCCCCTGCAAAAAACATGCCACCCCCACCCGTAGCCTGTACCCTGATTCCTGCATCTTGTGCCTGATTCCGATGACGGATACAGGATACAGGGTTCTTGCTGCATGATCCATGCGCGGGGCGAGGACGGGGCTATTCCCTAGTCTATGAAGGGTGACGCTAGTTAAGTTACCTAACTAACAAACAAACAAACACACAAACACACAAACGTATGAAAGCAAACAAAGCAAACAAAGCAAACAAAGCAAACAAAGCAAACAAAGCAAACAAAGCAAACAAAGCAAACAAAGCAAACAAAGCAAACAAAGCAAACAAAGTAAATAGATATGCAAAGGTGGACTTCTCATCACTTCTCCCACTTATGGCGGGAGTGTGGGAAAGAGAAACGAGTTTGATGCAAGCGTTCCTTGCGATGTGGAATAAGCAGAAAGATAAGTCGGCTCCGTTAGAATTCCGAGAAGTCTTCTGTGCTTTCGCGCTAGCCAAGGGCTATTGTGATAAGTGGGCAGGTGCTGTTGCCCGCGATGCTGATAGAGAATTGTTCGGTATCCGTGGCGTAAGATCCGACAAGGGCAAGCCGAAGGACAAGCCAAAGGCGGACAAGCCAAAGGCGGACAAGCCTGCGAGTGGCAAGGTTACGCCGCAACAGCTTGCTCACATGGCGAAGGCATTAGATCAAGAAGGCATCGACACCCTCATCGGTCTTCTCGTCGCAATGTAACCTGAATCCTGTAACCTGAATCCTGTAACCTGTAACCTGTAACCTGAATCCGTAATCCTGCATCCTTAGTTAGGTTGACTAACTAAGGATGCTGATTGCCTGCTGCTCTTAGTTAGGTAACTAACTAAGGGCATAAGGCAGTTAGTAAACTGCTATTAAAATATGAAAACAAAAATGAATCCACCTCACTATGAGGTAGCTAGAGGTGCTTCTACCTACGGGATAGAGTACCTAATCCAAGAGGGTATGTTCGACTTCTCAAGAAGAAGCATACCCAAGAAGTTCAAGGGTCGTAAGTCTGCTGAGCGAGAGGCACGTAAGTACGCTGGTGCTTGGGTCGAAGCGGGTATGCGTCCGTATAGACGTTGGGAGGGATACTGATTGCCCGTTGCTCTTATTCCGCTCCAACGGAATAAGGGCATAGGGCAGTTAGTAACCTGCAACATAACATGACAACAAATAGAATAGACAACGCAATCAAATACCTCATGTCTCGCAATCCAAAGGCATTGCTAGACATGACAACCCCAACCCCAATCCTCGGTCGCCAGATCGTGCTGTGGCTACCTAAGAAGGTATCCAGTCTGGCATTCGACTTGCCGCCTCTCAAGCGGTGATTGCCCGTTGCTCTTAGTTAGCTCACCTAACTAAGGGCATAGGACAGTTCATGTTGGACTGCAACTAAACCATAATAAATAAAAATATGAAAAACAAAGAATGTAGTTTACGACAACTCATTATTGAATCCCTGACAGATGCCCTTGCAAAGGGGAAATGCGAATGGGAAGCTGCGTTCCCTGAGGGCTTACCCATTGATGTACCCATTGATGACAAGGGTTATATCCAATACTCACGGATTCCAAGGTCATTTGTCGAAAAGCAAAACGACGAAACCCTGTTTCGTCTTTATACGGCCAACTGCTGTTTAGCTTTTCGCTGAACCCTGTATCCTTAGTTAGTCAACCTAACTAAGGATACTGATTGCCTGCTGCTCTTAGTTAGGTAACTAACTAACTAAGGGCACAAGGCAGTTATGAAGACTGCAACTAAACCATAAATACAAATAGAAATATGAAAACAAGAGCACAGATAGAAATCACACACGATGACATCGAAGGTGATGTCATCGACATTATCAATGAAGCGATCTACGAAGCGCGGGGAATCCGCGTCTCGCTTGACGCTTTCTTATTCAATAGCAAGACTCGCTTGCTATCTCACTCATTGGAAGTCCGTGACAACTGCGGTTCCATAAGCAGTTACTGCTTCCATGAGCATGTGAAGCTCTCATACCGAGGGTTGCCGATTACTCTTCACCTACCGCCAGTCATGTCAGAAGGTAGACAGGTAGATTATTACGCCACAGATCCACAGTCTTTAGTTGACTATGCCCGTTGGGCTAACGTCGTGTTACCCTTCAACCCTTTAGACGAGAAGAGCGGCCTTCGGTTTGTCTCGCGTCATACCACAAGCGTTTACAGTTCCGACAATCACGCTAGGTTCACTGACCCAAAGCGCATTGTCTCTTGCGTCAACGACTTGATGAAGCACCTAAATAGAGAAGCCTTGAGTCAGCTCGTCACTAACCCCATGCTTGCTCGCATCGAGTCCGCGATTGCCAATCAAGGTTATCATTGTGAGTTCATCTCCGACGATGTTACCATCTCAGAGGTCTACTACAACGAGAGCAGCACGACGAACAAGTTCGTTAGCTGCATGGCAGGCAAGTCTGCTGCATGGTTTGAGATCTACGATGATCTTCAATCACATGACCGTCTGACGATGGTTCGCCTAGTCAATGGTAGCGGCGAGTTTAAGGGTCGCGCCTTGTGCTGGAAAGGTAGTAATCCAGATGACTTGTATCTCGATAGGCTCTACGTTCCTGAGTCCAACGGCGTGCAGCTCGTCGATGCGTTAGATGCTTTCAAGAAGTTCTGCGCTGAGAATAACATCCGCAAGACTACGTTCAGCAAGACTGCTGAGTCCATCGGCTTAGAGTACAAGCCGATCTCCATTGAGGTGCCGCAACGTCTCAACTTCTACGATTACTTCCCGTATGCTGATTCCATGTATCGGTTCTGTTCCGATGGCAAGCTACGCAACCACTCGAACTATCCTTCAGGTGTGTATCTTGTATCGGAGTTGCGTTGTACTGACGGCACCGTCGAAGGTAACGACGATCAAGATGTTTAACAGAATAACCAATATGAAAATCAATACACAACTATTACTCGATGTCTTCGCAATCCAAAATCCATCACGCAATGTTGCGTGTAACAATGAGGCAATGCGTGTCATCCAATCCCTGATTCCTGAATCCTGCACCGTGGTTCGGTGTGCTGGCAACATGATCGTTCGCAAAGGTGACACGTCCAAGATCCATCCGTTCTTCGTTGCGCACATGGATCAGGTACATGACTATGTGCCGTTCATGCGGCTCAGCATCGACAACAATATCCTGTCAGCGTATGACGGCAACGGCGCGCAATGCGGGACGGGCGGTGACGACAAGTGTGGCATCTATCTAGCACTCGAAATGCTACATCGTTTGCCCACTGTATCCTGTGTCTTCGTCCGTGACGAGGAGGTCGGTTGCCTAGGCTCGGCTATCGTGCCGATGGAGTGGTTCGCCAATGCGGCCTTTGTCCTGCAAGCTGACCGCAACAATCGTACCTTCGACATCATCCGCGATACTAACGGTATGTGCTGCGCTAGTGACGACTTCATGGATGCGCTGTTCGACCTGCCTGTTGCATCGAAGCACGGAGAGGATACAGGTAGCATCACTGACATTGGCGAGCTAGCAAGACGCAAGCTGCACGTCTCTTGTGTCAACATCTCATCAGGCTACCACCGCCCGCATCAGTCAAAGGAGATCGTCAACCTTATCGAGTTGGCTATTGCTTGTGAGCTAGCCTTGCAGGCCGCGACTAACTACGGACATAAGCAGTGGTTGCACACCGCTACTAGCTCGAACAATAACTATGGATACGAGAGCCACTTCAAGAAGTACAGTCGCTTCGATGACTTCGACAATGATTATCTAGCCTCTGATGATGTAACCGAAGACGTGTTCGAGCTTACGCCAGAACGCGAGTCGCTTATCAGTATGCTCGAAGATTTAGGTTATGACCGCCACTTCGATTTACTGGAGGCGTACGACACCGACGAGTTGATCAAGTGGGTAGAAGGAGAGACCAGAAGGGGGACAACCTTAGTCTAATGACAAACCAATGCGTAGCTTACCGCATAGTTGGAGCACAACACAAACACATAACACAACAAACATATGATATACATTGACCAAAAATTCACAATCTGGGAGCGTTTCTCAATCGAGGACGAAAACAAAGAAGCACTTGAGTCTTTTCTGAAAGAGAATCCTCAAGCCTCAAGCCTCGACATTTACGATTGGGCGCACGAACAAGGTTTAGATCCTCATTGCGAAATCTTGGAAGGCACTCAAGAATCACTTGATTCACAAGACAACGACGGCCAAGCAACTCTTGAGATTACCCAAGATCGAAAACCTTTGTGGAATAATAGCCCCGAATCGTGCTTCCCTACGGATTTCACGATATGCGGAACAGACATCTAACAAGTCATAAATATGACAAACCAATGCGTAGCTTACCGCATAGTTGGAGCACAACACAAACACACAACATAACTAAACCAATGAGACTTAAAGTATTCAAGAAAAAACTTACAGGCTATTACATCCTCAAAGAAATCGCCATCCTTAAAGGTTTCTGGGACGACATCAAACAAGAGGCAGTGATACCAGAAGGTTACACGGTAGAGACCGACGGTATCTTATGGTCGATCAGACTCAGTAGCGACGGGGAGCAAGGTTAGACTATACAAACACACAACATAACTAAACCAATGAGTGAAGAACCCACACTAAACGACAACGAGGCAAACGTAACACGGATCGTCCGTGCCGTGTGCCCGAACGGCAAGCCCATGATTGTGCAAGCAGAGTACTGCGACGACAGGGGCATAGACATCGACACCCTTAATGTCTTTCCTGTATTTGGAGATAAGGTAGGTGAACGCTTGCCCATCGACGACGAGACTAGATACCATGCCGCCTTAGGGTTTACACAAATTCTTGACAAAATGTCTTGAACTTTTCAGGCAACTGAATTACAACACGAACGCAACACCGACTGCGTCAGCACAAATGGTCGGCACCTTACACAGATAGACACAACATTATGACAACGACAAACACTGCTATTAACTCCATCAAACCATCCGAACTCTTGCCTCTTGCGGAAGCGGCAAGCATGATCGACCGCTTCCTTATGATCGTAGGGTCAGGCGGTGCAGGCAAGACCTCAATGGTCTGCAATGTCCTCGGCCCTGCAATGGGACGTGAGGTATGGGAAGTCAACCTCAACGGACAAGGCCCACAAGAAACGACAGGCTACCTTGTGCCTGACTCCGTCACGAGGGATGGCTGGTTCTCCGCTCCTGAAATCTGGCCTACGCTAGATCGAGTCGGTGATCGGCCTGTCCTCCTGTTCCTCGATGAGGTCAATGACTACGACTCGCAAGTCAGAGCCTTGCTTCGTAGCCTGTACCCTGCATCTGGCAAGCGGAAGATTGGTTCCCATACCTTAGGCACTAACGTCTTCGTTGTGTGTGCCACTAACCGACGTTGCGATGGTACTCGTTCAGCGGTAGAGGATGCCCCGTTCACTGAACGCTGTATCAAAGTCACGCTTGAGCCTAACGTCAGCGACTGGCTCGACTGGTACGACACGAACCCCAAGCTCACCGCTAGTGGTTCTCATGTGCCCTCGTTCCTCCGCTTCGGTACTACAGGCGGCGATGGTCTCGACCACTTCAACCCGCCTGTCGTCATGCCGTATGACGGAGCACCGCATCCTTGTCCTCGTACATGGGAGGCAGTCGCATTGCTTGAGCCGATCCGTACTACGGCACGAGACATCTACCGCAAAGCAGTCAAAGGTTGCATCGGTGACCGTGCAGCGTCTGCGTTCTTCGGGTTCCTGCAACACGTTGACAAGTTGCCTGACATCGCCGCCCTTCGTGCCAATGCTGACACGTTCCAAGTGCCTGACGATCCTGCCAGTCAGTTCGCCCTTGTGTCGGCTTGTTTGAGCGGTGCAACGAGGGGCGTGAAGGACATACCGATTGCCGTGCATAGCGGTGGGTTCGACTGGCTTGTTACCCTACTGCTCAAGTGCAGAGGTGACATCCGTGAGTTCGGTGCACGCTCCGCTGAACGTAGAGGCATCCCACTCAGCGAGCATCCTAAATCCCATGCCTTGATCTTAGGCTAAATGGATCTGCGTAGCTTACCGCATAGTTGAAGCGTTCATTAACAACACAACAAACTAGATACAATACTATGACAACTACTACATTGAACCTCGGCACTGCTCAATCACTCGTGCTCTGCCACTACTCGACAACAGCACCTGCTACCACTGCGCTCAACCGCTCCGCTTCGGCACGAGCGATCACGTCAGCAGGTGCAGAGAAGGATGCGGCCCGACTATACAACACGATCCTTGCCGCCAAAGGTACGGCGGTGGGCAAAGCAATCAGTCTGCAACAGCGGACGGGCGTTGCAGTTCGCCGCTTCGGTATGCTCTGCCAGACTGGCGGGTTCTACCTACGCATCAAGGATGTGGACGCAGTGCAGAACGTGTTCGACGATGCCATTGCAGAACTCGACACGATTCGTGAGGACATCCTCGCAACGTACCCTGACCTGCTCAACATCGTGAAGAGCAGACTCGCTAGCTTCGCAACTGAGGTCAGCATCCCGACTGCTACCGAAGTGGCAAGCAAGTTCACGATGCGCTTGTCTGTCATCAATCGACCTGTCGCAGTCAATGAGGCAGTGCTCGTTGGCTTAACCGAAGAGGTAGCTAATCGGGTACGAGCAGACAGCCAACGTCAGATCGAAGAGGACTTCCGCGCATCTCATGCTGGTCCTGTTCGTGACCTCAAGAAGGTGATCGAGGACTTCACCGACGCGATGCGTAACGCTGACCGCTTGCACCTCACGCAGTTCGACAAGCTGCGCGACGAGGCAAAGCGTGTGAAGAACCTGAACTTCCTTGACCTGCCTGAGATTGATGCGGTAGTAAAGCTCGCTGCCGAAGCTGCCGCCTCACCTATCGGTGTGCCTACTAAGTCAGAGCGTGAGACCATCGCCGCCAAAGCGGAGAAGGCTATCACCAAAGCAGACGAGACGCTTGCCGCCCTCGGCCTGTAACATAACACGAATATGGACAAGAATAACTACACACTATTAGAAGAAGCAACCGCCAGACTTATGCAATGCTTTGGAGTTCTGGAAGGTACTATCTTTAAATCCGACTGGAGTGACTTTGGGATTACTCCTGAGATGGCAATGCTTCTGGAGGAAGCATGGGCCAAACACTACGTTAACCTGTAACCTGTATCAGGAGGTCCGACCCCTCCTTACTCTAACCTAAATACATACATATGAAATCGAATACAATAGATCCAACATCGTTCCCTTCGGAGCATCCACTTGCCGTTGCCATGCGTAACGTCAGCCGTCACTGGTTCCTTGCATACAGCAAGCTCATGTCGATGGAGTGGAAGTGGTCCGACTCAATCCCATACGGCGCGACTGATGGTCGCTACCTGCTACTCAACAAAGCAGGTATCGACAAGCTATGCCGCCAGCCTAACGCATCAGGACTGATCGCATTCCTGCTAGTGCACGAGTCCCTTCATGCCTTGTTAGGTCACGGCTGGAGGCTAGCCAAGATGGCTGACTTGCATCGTGCCAACGTCGCCGCTGACTACGTCATCAACGCGATGATCGCAATGCGTAACCGTGAGTTGAAGCGTGAGGTATTCCCCTTCATCGAGGGCGTGCTGCTTGACGAAGTCTTGTCTGGCGACAAGTCAGTTGAGCAACTCTATCGTGAACTGAGTAAGCCACAACCTAAAGAAGAACCGAAACCTGAAGTTAACCCCAAGCCATCACAGCCAAAGCCCGACGAGCAAGACGATGATGACGGTGAGCAACCTGAAGTTAACCCCAAGCCATCACAGCCAAAGCCCGACAAGCAGGATGGTGACAAGCAAGACGGTGACGGCAGCGACAAGCAAGACAGCAAGCCTGACGAGCAAGACGGTGATAGTGGCGACAAGCAAGACAGCAAGCCTGACGAGCAAGACGGTGATAGTGGCGACAAGCAAGACGGCGATGACCTCTCCGACTTCGTAGGTACTGGCTCGCTAGATAACCTTGAGCCAGAAGCCGAAGACGGAGAGACACAAGCCGAAGCAATCGACAAGATCGAAGAGGACAATGATCGTATCCTAATAGCTGACGAGATTGATAGGAGGCAACAGTCTGACAACGGCATGACAGGTCAGCGCATCGGTAGTCAGCGCGGACATGGCTCGATTTTAGGTTGGCCTGACCTGCTACGTCAGTGGCTCACAAGCAAGTCACGTTGCGGATGGGACGCGCCGTTCAACGCGCCGATCTATTCCACAACAGGAGTTGTCGGTGCAGGCAGACGCAACAAGAAGGCTGGCGAGATCGTACTGGTACTGGATACGTCAGGCTCAATCGGTCAGCATACCTACGACCGTTTCCTGCAAGAGGCACAAGCCGTACTCGACGAACTCAAACCTGAACGCTTGCACCTGTTGTCGGTATCCCATGTCGTAGCTGACGTTGTAACACTGCAAGAGGGTGATGCCGTACCGAACAAGCTGAAGGGCGGGGGCGGTACTGCATTCAAGCCAGCCTTTGATTGGGTCAGAGATAACGTGGACGACATGGACGTGATGGTCTACCTCACCGACGGATGGTCATGTGACCTGCAAACGCTACCGCAAGTGGAGTTCCCCCTGCTTTGGCTCACGACACAACGTGCTGTCGCTGACTTTAAAGTGGGCGAGGCTCTTGAGATCACCGAACTATAACAAATAAAAACTAAACAAATATAATACTATGAGTCAACTTAAGAGTAACTTCATCAGCAAGTACAAGATCAATGACCGAAGGCAAGTAGAGCGAGATATCGTGCAGTGGCAGACCGACATCCTGAATGGGGACGACACTGCCGTACGCCTTACTGACTTTGTAGTTAATATGTATAAGCCTACTGGCAAGGTGCGTAGAGGTGGGGTAGATGCACACGTCACCAAAGTACAAGGATACCAGATTGTAATGATCGAACGTGGGTACATTAGACCGATGTCAATCTACTCGCCGTTAGCCAAGCAGATGCTAGGACACTACGATCCTTTGAGTAGCTACGACGCATCAGTGATACCTACCTATCCAGCGCAGACCCACTACGCGGTACATGATATTGGACTCGACCCGCTCGATGACGACATGACTAAGCGACTAATGGTTGCAGGTAAAATACCGAACTATGGTTTTGTTAATCTATGCGTCGAGAAAAGAGGTAGTGCTAATCACTATACTAGATGGATATGCAATGATAGGAAGATCGAAGACCCTTTGCTTGCAATGGTAAGCTTGATCAACACACTGCCAGTAGACGAACGTAAAAGAATACTAGACGTGTACAATAGCTACGGAACTATCGACACGTTAGTAGGTGATGCGCTTAATCACCTTGACAAGTTCCGTACCTTATAACTAACTCAACAACCACACACTATGAATACTATGAACACTAAGAATACTCAGTTCGATGCAGGCCACACCGTCGTCAATATGTACGCCGAGAATACCAAGCATGGCTTAACCTGCACCGCTTACATCAATGGCTTGTCCGTCAAGTCGCCCTCACTCAAGCTCGCTCGCATCGTCCGTGTCTTCATCGACACCGTCATTGCCGCTTGCGATTTCCCTGAGGACGCATACTCAGACAGCCACATCGAACGCCTGAGCCGTGAGCTTGAGGCGTACATCGACGGAGTGCACAAGCTCCATGACATTAACAACTAATAGATATAAGACAATGAAGATAACGAAACAACACCATAAGAATAGTCAGATACATAGCATACCGTTTAAGGATACAGGTTGTGAGCACACTGCTGATCTCAACTGCGGGTGTGGTATGCAGCTTGAGATGAACAACGGACACATCATGGTAGAGCATACTCGTTGCGGCGGACGCAGTAACAAGTGGTCTGTTAAGGTAAACAACTTCGGCACTAAACTAAAACTGAAATGACCACAAAGAAACTAGACTCCTTTGTGTCTTCGGTTGCTAGCAAGAAGAACATCAAGTCGCCACACCAGAAGTTCGCAGAGAAAAGCCAGATGCTACGTTGGTTTGGTGAACGCAGTGTGAAGGAGCTCAAGGCAATGCAGTCAGCACTACTCGCAATGCAAGCAGCTAGAGGAGGAGCAAAGTAATGGGTATGCTATTGCTCCTCCTAATCGGAGGCTGGTTCCTATGGATTGTAGCCTGCTTCCTACTTGAGATCATCCATTACTTAATGAATGGTTGAGCTACGTTATAGTTGATGGGTTTATTAGGGACAGTAACTCTAATAAGCTCATCAACTAATGGCATAGGATCTTGCTCTCCGCCTCTAGTCTTGTTCTCGATTATCTTCTTGAACGCTGCTTCGTTCGGAACCCATGAGTAGTTCTCACCTGCAATGGCATAGCCTAAGCGTTGGTTGCTGATGCGTGCCCTCTTGCCAGTCGTTATCAAACCTTCCTCAGTTGAGCCGAGTGACTTCATACCTTGGATGAAATCATAGAGGCGACCTTGCGTGACGTTAGTGGCTGACTGGTACTTGCCCACTTGGTCTCCGACATTACCAACATCGAAGCCCTTCGCAGAGTAGATCGGATTGAGCAATGCCAAGTCTTCATCCATTGCACTTCTGATCTTACTCATTGCACGATACTCGATATCCGACTTCTTCATTATAGTAGGTCGCGCTCCTGTAAGCTCACCTGCAATGAGGAGTCCTGCATCCTGTTGCCCGTATCGGAATACTTCATAACCCTTCTTAGCAATTGACGGGAGGAATGCACTCTTCCCTAAGTGTGCGAGTAGTTTTCCGTATGCTTGAACGACGTTGTCGGACTGCAAAGCGATTGGGTTACCAAAGCCATCTTGGTTCTTTGACACTTCGAACAGTGCGTTGGCTGCGATCTGTGTGCCGATAAGGTCCTTAGCGATGTACTCTCCGATGCCTTTGACATTACCTTGTGCACCTAACTTAACAATATCTGTAAGCTGACTGTGTGGTAAGATATTGGACATATCAATAACTTGAATGCCATCCTTGCCAACCAATCGGGCGAACACACCGTGATTCTTTTGCCAATCAGGCAAGCCCTCACGCAGTGTGCTAAGTTCTTCATTGGTAAGTACACGACCCAATGCTTTATCTTCATCGTCCTTACCCCCTGAAAGTAGGCTGAACAGCGTACCGAATACGAGACCGAATGCAGTGCCGCCCCCTGCAACAGTAGAAGAGAAACCAACTAAGCGTTTAATGCCGCGAGCTTTCATCACGTCATTGCCTGAGTTGATCTCCTCCATTGCAAGAGGTACGGTATTGATCATTGTGCGAAGCACTTCCGATTTCCATCGGACGAAAGGCAGAACGATCATAGCGAACGGAGACTTATTGAAAGACTTCGCAACGCTAACTTGATCGGAGTGCGTTGGGAACGTGAGCTTAACCTTACGGGCAGCTCTCACCTCCAATGAACTAAGAGACTCAGTACCGTATGCTTTCTTAAGCTGGTCAAGTTCATACATATAAGCATTAACTTTGAACGCGCTATCAATAACATTGTTCAGACTAGCAAGAAACTCGACTGTAACTTTAGTACCTTTCTTTAGGTTAAACCTTTTAGCAATCTTGCTGATATCACCTGTAGCCTGTACCTCTACGAGTTCATTAAGTAGGTCATCTAGTTGCTCGTCCACTCCAGCAGTAAAGCCGTTAAGCATATCCATCGCCATACGACCACGAGTTTCGTCACGTAAAATCTGAAGCTCAGTCAATCGACGGATCGTGTCACGTTGTTCTTGTGATTCCGCAGCAAGTATGTTTGCCCTAATTGATAGTCTCGCTGCTTCTCTAGCGTACAATGGATTGATAATACCTTGTGCTGCGGATAATGCCATGCCGCCTAAGATGTTACGAGGGTAGAAACCAACGGAACCTAAGGTCTGCGTTGTGACAGCCGCGCCTGATACCCACGCTAATCCTTTACCAATGCTATTGATTAGCTCCATTGAACGGGTATCCTGATCCCTATTCTTCGGTCCGAGTTCCTGTCTGACAGCAGCAGCTACGTCACTGCGAACATAGAGTCCTGCAAGCTCACCTAACTCAGCATTCTGACTTGGATGGAACAACAACTCCATACTATCTGTGCGCTCGCGGCTCGCTAGTCCAGTCTTAACAGCCTCCCTTGCAAAGTTGCGAAGGAACCTATCGTTGGCAGCAAGTCGTCCGACACTGTAGATAGTACGAACAGCATTTTCAAACGGATCAGTTACCTCACCTAAGAGTTCTCGTAGAGGCGCATCGAAATCTTTTTTGTGAAGTAAAAGATTAACGTCGCGCTTAACGGTATTGAAAGTGCCGAGTTCTTTAGACTCTGCTGCTTGTTCGTCTAGCTTCTTTAGATACTTGTCAAGATATGCAATAGTCTTACTCGCAACTTGTTCCTCAGTAAGCGTCTGCCCTTCTTGCTTTGCGTCAAAGAGAACCTCTGCTTTAAAGTGGTCAGCGGCAGCGGAGCGTAGCTTGTTGAAGTCAACGGTCTTGCCGTCAATCTCAACAACCCCTCCCTTACTTGCAGCTAGCGACCAGCCTTCTGTTGTGAAGTAGTTGAAGGTACGTGTGAGGTACACGTCATTGGACTCATCGAAGTTAATGATTTGCTTATACTTGTTGATCTCTTGTCGGAACTCCACAAGGTAGTCTACTAACGTACCAAACCCTCTAGCCCTAAGTTGATTTTCCATTGCCATCTGCTCCTTGCGGAACTCAACGTAGAACTGATCGGCAATCGGTTGCGATAGTTTTGCCTCGTAGTCTTCAGCTAGTCTCGTAATGTTTGGGTCTTCAGCATTGTCCGCTTTGAACTGGCGCACTTTGCGTTGCAGTTCTTTGCGTGCCTCGCCTTGTACAGCAGGAGCAGTAGTACCTAAGATGGTCCCGATGTCCTCGATTGCAATGCCTGCACTGAGTGCTTCATCTCTCAGCTTAGGGTATTTCTTAGCGAAGTCTGACATTGTGTACTCAATACTTCCGAGAGACCCATCACGCTGATTGATAAACCTACGCAACTCAAGTGGCATATCGTACATCTTCTCTTGCGCCTTCTTCCAGAACTCAGCAACCTTCGATGGGTTGGTAGATGCAATCGGCAGGTTGAAGCTGGTGCGATCCTCTTGTCCTTCAGCGATGTTGCCCTCGACGGCATTGATGAAGTGCGTCGTGTCACCTAACTCGCCTGCCGTTGATAGTTCAGGAGCAGGCAGTACGCCGCCGTTACGCAATGAGCGGAACTCACGCGATGCCATTGAGATCTTAGCGGCAGTGCTTGCCGTAGGGTTAGTAGCAAACTGAGCTTTTAGTTTAGTAACGAATGCTCTTACTGCTTCTACGAACTTAGCAAGTAGCGATGGGTTCGTGCGAAGGAATGCAAGGTTCTCCTCACGCGAACGACCGACAGCGATGCGGGTCATCTCAGAGCGCACCCATTCAGCGGCGATGTCGGACTCCCTCAGTGCTCCTGATTCCAGATCAGCGGCGATCATTGCCTGACGTTTCGTGTAGTCAGACTCTGAGTTGGAGTAGAGCATATCAGCAACGAGACCACGCATACCCTCGCCCATGCCCTTTGCAATGTTTGCGAAGTCATCCTCAGTGAAAGTCCTGTAAGATGCTAAGTGCGCTAACTCTTCGTCAACGAAGGTGCGTACAGCAGAGCGTGCGTTAGCAGGAGTCAGGCCGTAGACGAGATCGTTGACCGTATCTGGGTTCACGATAATTGAATTAGGCTTAGAGCGTCGTGCGCCCAACTGACCTAACATCGTGTTGTCAAACTCAAGCGTGATACCTTCAGGCAGGATGCGTTGCATCTCGCTGACGACGTCTACTCTACCTGATGGTGTTGTAGTAGCTAAGAGAATTGCGTCACTACCTTCTGCCGCATTGCGTAGCGTCTGTTGGATCTTCTCAGCAGCTTTGAGTCTCGTGATGTTCGATGCCTTAGCGTTCTCCGACGGTACGTTAGGTAGCGTGCTTGCCCAACGTGAGTCCATGTTGAACGTGTTGGAGTGGGCGAGGGACATCTTCGTGAAGTCGAGAAGCTCATTGATTGCGTTGGCAGTCTGCGGTTTCGACTTCGCTTCAAACCCAAAGATCGAAAGTACAGCGTCAATCATGCGGCGAAGGATCGTACGCTCTTGCGGTTTGGTAAGACCGTTCAGCAGCGGCGTAAACTCAGGCGCAGTAAGTGCATACGTGACAAACTCTTCAAGACTCGACAGACCCAACTGCATCGTTGGATCAGTGTCGATCCCGTTCTTAATTGCGTTAGCCAATGCGAAGTTGCGGATCTGCTCAAGGCGTTGCACCGCTGCACTTTGTTGCGCCGTCGTAGGGTTGTTGATTACCTTGACGGTGACAGCATGGATCAGTTCGTGCAACAACACGTCAGCAAGACCGCGACCGTTGTGCTCGCTAAGGTTAAGCAGAATCGTGTTATTCGACTTGTCGTATAGACCTGCAAAGCTCGCTTGCATATCGACAATGCCGATGTTCACCGAACGGATAAGGTCTGGCGCAGCATTCAGGATAGATACGATGGCTTGCTGTTGTGCTGTGCCTCTATTGCCCAACACAGATAGTGCCCTAAGGATACTGTTGGAGTCCTCTGATACGAGACCCAACTCGTTCATCATCCTGATGTTCTCCTGACGGGCAACTTCTCTGAGTGCTGGATCAAGAGTAGATAGGGAGAAGTCAATCGTCATGCGCTCAATTGAGCGAGTCTTTGGAAGTGCTCTGACAACTCCTTCGTTGGTCATCCGCGTTGCATAGTCAACGGCATTGGATGGGATCTCGGACTCGTAGGATACAGGACGTACCTTACTGAGTACCTTAGTCTGACCGCCTTCAGTTACTCGCGTCGGCAGTTCAGTTACTTCGACCGCATTTGGGTTGACATTTACCCCTCCAGTAATGGCACTAAGGCTCTCACCAAATTGTTGCAAATTCTGAGCGATCTCTTCAGGGGTTCTCGTTGTGGTCACCTCTTCAAAAAACTCGGAGGGCACAACGTCTACGGGATCTACATATGTTGTGAGTAGATCAGAACCAAATACATTAACACCGTTTGTGATTAAAGCGTTACGCAGATCTTCTTTTCGTTGGGTAGCAAATGCATCATACGCCTGTCTAACCTCAAGAGATTTGATGTACTTATCAACCCGACTCCGTTGTTCTGGAGTAAGTTTCGTTTTAAATCTAAGTTGAGCGGGATGGTTCTCCGTTGCTTTGGCAAGCCGTTCCCATTCAGGTAATGACATCAAATACTCAATACGCTTTACAGCAATATCAATAACTTCTTTTGACTTATCTGAAAGTCTAGCTACATACTCACGGTTATTCTTGAGTTGTCGGAAACTTGATTCAATATCAAGTATTACCGAATCAAGTAACTCGGCACCGTTACCTGTACGTTTATTGATCCCATCAATTTGGCTTTGCCTAAGTGCAATAGAGTTTTTTAATCCATCAATAATAGCCTGACCATTAAAGATGATATGATACTTCAAGCTACTTAACTCATCGTACTTCTGCCTAAAGATTATTTTTTTATCTGAATCATTTGGTAGGCGCGGATCTTTTAGAGCTTTAACATATCTTGCAATTGCTTTGTCAATGCGCGATAGTTCTTTTGTACGTTCCTTTCGTCCTGACTTTTGAAGTTTCTCATAGTTGGATAGTTTTGTTTTTAAAGAGCCTATTTCGCCGTTGAGCGCATCTAGTTGTTCTTTAGTAAAACGAGAGATAATGCGATTTACAGTTCCGCTGTTATTCCAAAAATCAGTATTAGCTAGATTGAGTACATCTTCTCCTGCTTCAGGTTGGATGATAGCCTCTAATATCTTAAACCCATCGGAGATACGAGCACGAGCATCTTCGATAGTCTGAAGAGCGATGGCTTTTTCTTCTCCTAAGTTTGTAAGTGTGCCAGCCACTTTAGCTAAAGCCTTGTCCCTATTGGCTTGATACCTTTCAGCTTCTTCAATCGTAGTGACATGCTGCCCTTTAGCTTCCGCCTCACGAACTCGTTTACCCTCCTCCACAATAACGAATCCTACTGGGGAAGCATTAGGTGGGGTTGGTGGGGAAGCAGGTGTTTTGTTCTCCCGCTCAGAAGGAGAACGCAGTGGCACTTGCACAAGTCTATTATCACGCGTCTCGATCATTACAGGAGGTAGCCAACCCTTCAGGATCATTAGTCCTGCGGCTCTTTGTCCCACTTCTGTCTCAGACAGAAGAGCCATAGTTATATTTGCATAGCCATTGTTTGTCCTAAACAGGGAATCATCACTCAGTTTCTTTGCGAGCACACTGACAAGAACATCATCGGATATTTTTGCAAGTTCTGCTGGCGTGTCTAGCCCAACCATTTTTGCAATATCCCTAAAGGCTTTTCCTAATTCTTTATTTCCTTTTACAGTGTTCTCTAACTCAGCAGCGAGGAGTTGTCCTCGATCATGGAACACACTATCAAAAGGAGATAGGGCAACACCAAAACGCTCACTATAAGTATTATCTGTATAGTCATTTAGGGTTAAGCCCATCTCTCTACGCTGCTGGGTAGCGTCTAAAAGAATCTGCCAATCGGGCCTGCCTCCTGCAATTAAATCAGAAAACTCAAAGTCACCACCAAAGGTTTCTTGGAGAGCATCAATGCTTATTGAAGGTAGGTTCGTACTATCCGCTCTTTCGCGTTTTGCGTGTTTATTTGCAATTGTAAAGAAGTCTCTTCCTAGATTAGTCTTTGCTTTACCGTCAACAATTTGAGTTGTCGTAAGATATTTTCTAGGATCAGGCATCGTGTAAAACTTGCCTTCGATATTCGTGGCGTTTTGGAATAGGTACATTCCATACTGCTTCATTACAGATGTTGGGTCTGTGCCTTGGAAACCGATACCCAATTTTACAATGTTATTGGCAATCGTTTTATCATCTAAGCCACTAAACATCTCCCTCACATAGTAGGTAAGGTTTGAATTCTTTACAGCATCAGTGAGATTATTGGAGTCTTCCTTGATTAAAAGTCTACGTAAATTTTGAGGTAAATCCCCAAACTCAATCTTGGTATCTGAGACATTAGTATCTATGGCTCTTGCGACTAGCTCTCTACCTTCTTCATTTTTAATTCGTGCTTTCCAGTCAAGAGACGCAATTACTTTTTTAACAACGTGTTGAGCTAGTCGATACTCATTAAGTTGGGAAGTAAAATCAACAAGGGCATCGCTTGCTGCGTCCTCTATACCTTCAGTTGTAAGCGGTAATTTAACATCTGGATTAGGACTATAAGCATTTGATGTTAGGAATCGTGTAGCCCCATCAAATACTAATTTGATAAGACCTGATGTCCCTAAATCAAACTTTTTAATGTCCGACGGCTTAACCATATTATCCACAAACAACTCTGCCCGAACATCGTATTTAGTCCTTCTATCTTTATCATCAGGATCTTCGCTGCTGTTGCGTCGAGTATCTAGTTTACTGCGGTACTGTCCGATCAGTACAGGGTTATCCCTTGCAGGCTCAAAGTACCCGTCTACAGTAACGCCATCCGAAGCAACATGGATTGCAGGATTTAGAACTCCTTTGAAGCTTGCAGGAATTACAATACGTAATCCGTCAGCAATCTGTGCGCGTGTAATTTCAAGATCATTAGTGAATACGCCATACGTTACAGCTTCGTTATTTAGATAGCCTCTTTCAACAGGATAAAATTGATCAGTAAATTCTTGGCTGCGGACCATATCAAAAGCCGCTTTACCGATGTTGTATTTAGGTACATCTTTAACTTTCTTTCTTAGTTCAGCAATTTCCTTTTCAATTGTAGCAATCTGCGTTGACGCATTATAATTTTTAGCTTCGGCTTTTGTTTTTATGTTTGATAGCTCGACACGTTTAGACTCCAATTGAGAAGCTAGTTTGGCATTTACTTGTGTGCCTTGTGGCCCTTCAAATACGTATTTAACTGATCCTGTAGGCGGATATAGTTTATGTACTCGCTCACGAAGTAAGTTATTCTTATCCTTAATGTATGCATTAGGATTAGCTACCTCTTGTCCTTCGTTCTCTACTCGCTCTATGATAGCTTCAGAGAAAGCGGGATATGTAAGCAAACCATTATTAGTAGTAAACATATTAGCTGCGGATGCAATAGTTGCACCCACAGTAGGAAGGTTTACTACTTGTCCTGATTGGACAAGCTGGTTAAAGAAGTCCTCCTCAGTACTCACACGGAACTTATCTGCTGGATAGACTACTGACTTAGTCTTGAGTCCTACAGACGGCTCGATGATCTTACCGAACTGTGCCTTACTACCTGATACAGGAACGAAGCCACCTTTGCCGAAGATTGATGCAGTAATCTGGTCTACCATCTCACGACGTAGTCCTTCTTGCAAATCATTACGCTCTTTGATTTCAGCAACTAACGAGGTAAGGGTATCCTTGATTGCTTGATTGGCTTCTGAACGAATGACTTTAAGTTCAGCTTGAACGCGAGCTTTGTCAGTACGACTCTTCTTGAGCGTTTCAATTCTACCATTCAACTCGTTGACGCGACCAACATAGCCGTTGACCAACGTCAAGAAACTTGTGACCCGCTCGTCCAAAGGGATCTCAGGTTCGACTTCAGGCTCAGGCGCATTTGCAGCAGCCTTTGCCGCTGCTTTCTCTTCCTTAATAAACGCCTTAGCATTTGCTTCATTCTGCGATAGCTTCTTCTGGATCTCCTTAGAAGAAATATCCACGTTGCTAAGTGGGAAGTAAATCACATTGCCGTCCGCATCATTGAACTCGATCTCACGAGTTTCTGGAATGTACTTAAATCCTGTAAGCGTTTGCCTTGTTAAAGGTCCTGTAGCTCCTTCAGCCTCTAGTCCTGCAACAATATCTACCGTCTTCAGCTTACCCTTTGAGATCAGGTAATGCAGGATATTGGTTACAGGATAGGGTTTAGGTTCTGGTTTTTGGAGTTGTTGAGTTACTTTGATCCCCTCCTTTTCAAGATCGTACTTAATGCTTTCAATATCACGTTCGTCAATGTATTCGCGCACAAGATCAATCCTATTACTTAGATTCCCATAGTAACTAAGAGTCTCTTTTCTGATCTTATCAGATACTTGGTTATCTGTGTCCGAAGCAAAGGAGATAATATCGTCTGCCATACTCTGTACGACATCAAGAAGATCGGAGTCGATGCTCTCAAACGTACTAGCTGTGACGTATTTATTATTTAGCTTACCGTTTAGGATCTTGCTAACTACTGGCGAGATGTCTTGAGTAAGCTCATACGAGTTGCGGATCTGATCAAGTTGGGTATTCCACTCCACATCAGGCGAATTATAGAGTGCCTGTTGGTCAGGAGTAAGCATACCCATTTGGATAGTCTCAGCACTGTAATTACGTCGTGCTTTCTGAAGACTTTTCAATCGAACCTGAAGACCAACCTTCCGCACTTCATTAAGCTTAGGGTCTTTGATCCTCTCTTTGAGGTCTGCAATCTTTTTATCGTAGTCAGTAAGTACTGCTTGAGTTGCTTGTTGTTCAGGCGTTTGATCGAGATTGAACTCCAACTGTCCTTCGGTTCTTTTAGCTACCTCTTCCTCTGTTGGGGCTTCAGCATCTTTGATTTCACCTTCGGCGAAGCCAAACTGCAACTGCCCGTCAACAAGTTCAGGTGCTGGTGGTGCAATATCAATGTTGTACTCTTTTGCAAAGGCACGAATCATCGACGGATTTGTTACCGATACGGGCATCGAGACAATGCCATTGTTAAGAGATACGGCATCTTTGATCGTAATGGACCGAACAATTCCATCATCGTCGCGCATTACTTCAAAGCGATTATCGACCACTTGACCTTCAGGTAAGGGTTTAGGTGCAAACTTCTGTTTGGATTTCCCTACAAGAACATAAGGTGTTCCCGCTTTAACGCCATAGAGGTCATCACCAGTACGCATGAGCGTTGGGTATTTAGTAATGACATTATCAGCGTTCTGGAGCCTCGGACCTAGGTTCATGTGCGTGATAGTCACGCCTCCTTTTTGCGTGTAAGGCTTATCTAGTTTAAGCCTTACCTCCTCTTGATCATCGGCTAACTCAAGTGTTCCTGAGAACTCCCCAACGGAGGCAGGCTCACCGATGAGATCATTTAAAAACGTGACAGTTTCTGGTTGTGCTTCCTCTTGCGTCTGAGGCTTACCAAAGAATGCCTGCAAGAAAGTATCAATTGGTACTACTGGTTTCTCTTTGGCATCAGCTACAACTTCAGTAGACTTCCCCTTAGAAACTCCTTCTTGTGCTTTAATATCAGCTTGTGTTGCGGCGTTAGCCTTAGAACGAGCATCGTCGATCATGCGTTGCACATAATCTGCTGTTGCATTACTATTAGTTTTGCGTAGTTGGTTTGCAACATTCTCAAGTGCAGACGCACGACCCTCATATACAAGAGCTTGTTCCGACTTGTTGACTTTTCCGAACTGCATAGCTCCGCTAGTCGCGCCACCCATTACACCACCAATAAAACCCGCCGTAAATACTTGTGCAACTTTTTCGGAAAGTGGTGTCTCTTTGTCAAGAGCCGCATCCTCTAGCTTCATCTGGACTCCTTGATCCAATGCTTCTTCAACAGACTCGTGTAATGCTCCACCTATAGTAGTACGCATCCAGTTCTTGTACGTCCCGCTAATTGCACCACGCATTGCTTTCTGGAAAGCAGCATCTGATACAAACTGACCATCGTTCTTCAGGTTTTCATAAACTTGTTTAGCCTGACGATAGTTCATCTTATCTACAGGAACCACTTTGCCCCCTGAAGCTAGTACGGACTCTTCAGTCTCACCTGCAAACATTGCACGAACGCGATTCGTTGCAACTTCTTCAACACCTCCGTGACCTAAAAGACCCATGCCGCTTGTGATAACACCTGTCGAGAGGCCTGCGGCCAGAGCATAACCTAAAGCATTCTTGTGCTTTTCTTCGTGGCTCATCGTATCAGGCAACTGACTGTAGATTGATCCGTAGGTTGACGTAGCGGAACGAATAAACGAAGTCGTGAACACAGGAGATTGTTCCGCAAACTTAGTCGCAAGACTCGCGCCTACAGATTTGATTGCGTTCCCAATACCTGCCTCACCACCTGCTGCTGCTGCTGACTTAAAAGCAAGTGCTGCGGCCTCATCTACATTTGACAAAGCGAATTTAGCCGAAGTACGGAGCATTGATTTCGCAGAGAGAGCACCTGTTTTAGCAAGAGTCTTAGCTCCTGCAAATACACCGCCTGTACCAATGGTAAGCGCGATGTCGGTTGCCACTTGAGGTATGGTATTGATAATCTGGAATCCTAAACCAAACTGGTCACCAAATAGCTTTGCGTATTCTTCACGGCGTGATTGGTCTTTAGCCATATCACTCATGTACTTTGCAGCTTGTTCGTTGCCGCTAAGGGCCGCAATACCTACAGGGAATTCAACAACATTCTTCCATGCGCTTTTTCCAAACTGCTCTAAACGAGTATTGAATCCATCGTAGTTTTTTGAGTTACCTACCCACTGCTCGACGAACTGTGCGTCGGTAAGTCCATCAGCCTTAGCCTTAGCGTAAGCACCTACAGCTTCAGGTTCTTCCTCAAGGATAACACGTTTGAGATCAGGAGCGTTCTGCTCCAGCAACACACCGCGTTCAAAACGAGCCTGTTTCTGCTGCTCTTTATTTAGTGGGGCTGCGGTGACGGCAGCCTCAAACGCTTGTTTATTTGCAAGTAGTTGTGGGGCAATAAGAGTATTGCCCATTGAGTCTGTTGCGATACCTGTCTCAGGTCGGTCAGCACGATACACTGCACCTGCTGCCGTTGTCGTTAAGTCATTACTAAACTTCTCGATCTCTTCAGCGGAGAACTTCTTGCGAATCTCATCGTTACCTGCAAGAATATCTGAGACCTTTGTGTCAGGTGCGTAAGCAGGCTCTTTGGTTTCTTTACCCATCAAGAAGTTTCCTGTGTCTACTACGGCTTCACCAAACTTAATGAATGGGTACGAAACTACTGTCTTAGCTCCCTCAAAGATTGCTTCTCCAGTAGTGCGTTGCTCTGCCGTTTTAGCCTCACGCTTTGCGCTAGCGGATGATTGGATGAGATCGCCGAGGTCTTTATCGTTCTTGGCAAGTTCGCCAACAGTACGGCGGAACATATCAAACCTGAAACTCTCCGAAGTATTACTGAGACCACCGTTAATTGGTTTTACCGATTGGTCAATACGGTATAGATCAGACGTAGAGATTGCGCCTGAAGCAAGCAACGAATCTACTTCGCCCTTGACGCTATCGGGCTTTGCCGTAGGGCCAGTATACAACGAACGACTGCCATCGTCCTCATCAATTGCTGCAACGCTATACTCACCGCGATCTACAGCGGACATCTTCGCACGTTTGACGAGCGACTTGTCTGCGAGCATCTCATCAACCAAAGGCTGAAGGTCGGCAACTTGCTCAGGAGCATTCGGTTTGAGTGCAAGATACTTATTAAGGGTAGCTACCTTAGCATCATTTGGGTCAATCCCGCTCTCACTTCCAGTGCGAAGATGGTCCAATACAAATCGTGCATTGGTATCGCTATTCTGTGTGGGGCCAACAAGACTGCCGAGAAAACTATTTTGCTCATCCTCTGGAGCGTCTGGAGAAATAAGCCCATCACTAATAGCGCGCTCTTGAACGCCTGAGATAATCTCTCTTTCGTTATCCTCATTAAGCATTCCTGCTTTGTAGTACCCTGATCGAACATAGTTTGCGTAGTTCTTCAGGTTATCGACTGGATCAGGTTGAAGTTGGTCTTCGGTGTTTGTCCAGTCGTCGTATGATTTAATTTCCAGCATGGTGGGAATTTAGTTGTGTGTTGGTGTTATGGTGAGAGAGTCGGTTGTTTTGCGAAAAGAGATTTTGGTCCTGCTTGAGCTTGTGGTGTTACCCCTTGGACTTTAGATTTCATGTACTTGCTACGGATAGTGCGTGCAATGCCGAACTTATCAATAGGGGATGCTTCAGCGGCAGCTTGTTGTTCTTCAGGTGTTCCAAAAATGTCGATGATGTCAGTTACCTTACCAGCACTGACGGGATCTTTGAACTCATTGATAGGCCGCTTTGCAATGTCTTCGCCCATCTTAACTGAGTCGAGACCGCTCATCATGCTGGTAACGGCTTTGTCATCTGAGGTGGCACGCGATGTACCTGTAGTGGCACTTAGTGCCGCGTTGTATCTAAACTTTGCTGTTTCGTTGTTAACGATAAGCGGAGCTAAGTTGATTCCAATCTGAGCTACAAGAGGTTTACGCTGCTCCTCAGGGGCTTTAAGGGCCATAGTGAGTTGCTGTCCCAAAGTGTCAACAGCTTCATTCATACCTAAAGCAGAAGCAGATTTCCTGCGTGCGTCCTCAAGCTGCAAACGGGTAACTTCAAATTGCTGTGCTCTTTGCTTGAGTTCAAGATCACGAGCGGCACTTACCTGAAGCCGATTACGCTCTGCCTCAACTGCACGAATCTGAGCACCACCACTTAAACCGCTATTCGACATAGCGTTAAAGTAATTACTCACAAGGGGTTGAATGTCCCCCTCGTAAGTCATTGGTTGTTCTTCTGTAGCACTTCGATAGCTTGGCATATTATTCAATTACTTTGAACTTCTTACGGAGACCTGTCATGTACTTTGACCGTTCAGCATTAGACAAAGCTTTGTACTCTTCGTCCGAGTACTGCTGCCTACGCGCATTCAAGATAGCTTCCTCCTTGCGTTGCATTGTATTTAACCCTGCTTCCGCAGCTTTAGTGGCTGTGTCTTGTTGGAGTGTTTCGCCAATAATCTTGCCTGTTCCTAAGATAGTTTTCATAGGACTTAGTGCGCCTGCTGCTCCGCTGTATAGCATACCTTTATCAGCAGCATCACGTACTTCATTAGTCATCGCTTCACGTTGTTCTGGCGAGAGAGCAAACCTGCCTACGTCAACTAGCTCAGATGCGACAGCAAGCGGTACTGCTGCTTTACCTAAGACCTTACCTGTTTTGCTTGCTACAGAAGCAACACCAGCAAAAGGCTCAACGATCTTTGCAACTTTAGCAAGTCGTGATGCCTCTGCCGCAGCTTTAGATGCAGCCGAAGTTGCGGCCATAGCGTTCTCTGCCGCCGCTACCGAAACCCTCCCCCCTTTGGCTAGCTTACGTAAAAGCTCTTCTTTTCTTTGAACATCCGCTAGATCTTTAGCTAACGCCGCAGAATTTCTTGCTGCTCCAGCAGCGTCCATTCCTTTAGTAATGTTAAGTGCATCTGCTGCTTTTGCACCTAAAGCTGTACGACCTACCATGCCAGTGCCGAGTTTAGCTAATGCCGCACCTACAACAGCAGGTCTAGCAATAGAGTACCCCTCACTAATAAGTGATGCTTCGGGTTGCGTTGCTTCAATTTCTGTAACGTCAGATGGTGAAGCTCCTACAGCCCTCTTTGGGGTAGGTGTAGTCGTAGCACTGCCAGCAGCCGTTGGGGCGGCAGCAGCAGCAGCCGCTTTAGCAATCGCGCCTTCACGTTTACTGACAGCCTGAAGATTCTTAAAGGCATTCTGCACAGCTTGATCGGCATCGGCAAAGGACAGACCTGACTGGACTCCTGCTGCCGTAGCACGCTTGCGACCTTCTGGCGTATTGAGTGCACTCGTAGCACCGACAGCCATCGACTTATTAACATCGCCGTAGAACTGTTCAGGATTAGAGTAGAGTTCCTTCTCGCCTCTTAGCTTACGCAAAGCATTCTGCGTTTCAAAACCGCTTTTGTCACCGAAGCTTTTGAATCTACCCAACTGCGCTCGATCAACGGCGCGACCTTCTGAAAAGAACTTATCTTTTTCAGACATACCTGTTGTGCTTTCAGGTTGTCCTAAAAGGTTCATGCCCGTCTTCGTAATCGACTCGCCTGCATCCCGCAACTGCTTTTCTTTTTCAGCAGCCAAACGACCTTCCCTAAATGTTTTTAAGGCTTCTGCACTAGGCAAGTTAGTGCCGAGGATAGCTTTCTCTTCGTCGGTAGCAGCGTTAGAATCAGCATAAACAATGCGGTCCTTAGGTTCTGCTTCTGCGCGTCTAGTAATTGTTTTAGCCATAGTAGTTTAGATTATTTGTAGTACCCTTTTTTGGTGCCGTTATCAAAGGGGATATTGGGTGCAGGTGCTTGGTACTGGTAAGGGTTTGCAGCAGATGCTGCTTTGTTCATTGCTTGGAGTTGCCGAAGGTAACTAATGTGATCTTGTTGTTGCTCAGGAGTTTCGTACATTCCTTTCATATATCCAGCACCGCCTTTTTGTTTCGGGTTAAACAGAGTACCAGCATCAGCCATTTTTAATTTCCTATCTACCTCAGTAGAAAGGCGGTTTCTGCGGATCTGATCCATTGCAGATTTTTCAATACCGCTAGCATAGGCATCATCTTGACCGAAAGACTTATTACGCAACCCGCCGTAATCCGCTTTCTCTTGCATTGGTTGCAGACGGATGCCTGATTGATACTGTGCCTCTTCTAATTTTTTCTTAGAATCAAACCCACCGTATAAAGACATTCCATTATTGCTATACGTAGGTTTAGCATTATTGAAAAACGAGGGTTGTTGCATAGCCATAATCAATTATTAGTGTTACCAGTTGTAGTGGCAAGCCCACCACTTAGGGGTTGTTTTGTCCTTCTCAGATGAACAGTTCATGCGAGACTTGAAATTAGCGCGACGTTTGCTGTCATGGTGCTGCAAGAAGTCTTGGTAGCCCCTTTGCCCAAACTTAACTTTGGCGACCTTAGAGCCATCCTTAGCGAGCACCACGTACTTCTTAGGGTCTCCAGCAGGTGCCTTCTTCGGCTTGTTGAAGCCAGCAAAAATCTCGCCGTGGTATTTGATCTTACCATCTGGGGTTCTTTTGAATTGAGTAGGCACTCACGGAATCATGCACCAGTCAAATCAAAATTGCAAGTAATTATTTTACCCTGTACCTTGTATCCTGAATCCTGTACGCTTCATCAGTGGTTCCGAAGAGCGTTCAAATTGCAGGGTACAGGATTCCGATTAAGGTCAAGGACCTTAGCGGCGATCCGTACGGGCAATACCTTCCTGATAAGAAGATCATCGAACTGGATAAGGATACGGTTAAGGACAAGAAGCTCTTGCGCGAAACCCTACGGCACGAAATGGTTGAGGCATCGCTGTGCATCTCAGGCGTAAGCTGGAGCGAAAGATATGAGCAAGAGCCTATCGTTCGCGCTCTCGACGAGATCTTCTGGCCTGCTTGGGATAAGGTCTCAGGCAAGCTCTGAAAATTTCCGCTACAGGATACCTATAAATACTCTCTCCTTTAGGTAATTCATATTAACTCACTAATTCAGTTCTTTTAATTTCTTCTGAATTACTGAATTATTATGAATTACAGTAGTTTGGGAAACTCTTCAGATTTTCCTGCCGTGTAGAAAAGCCCATTCTAAGACCTCAATCGTAGATCGCATGAGAGTGTTTTGACCTGCTTACGACATCAAGATCTCTCAGCGTGCGTGGCTGTCTTGCGCCAAACATTGTGTGCTCCTTGTTCTTCGGCGCGTCAACCGCGACCAGTCCGTGCCTCTGTCTTGCCAGATCGAGTGCAATAAACGCTGCGTCCGCGATGTCAGGCGACTGGCCTGAACGCTGCTTGAGTTCTGCTTTGGTCTCGACCTTCACCTTCAACGTGCCAGACTTGACCATATCGTAGCGTCTCGTACACATTTCCTTTGCAAGATCGGCGTTAATGCCACAGATCTGTTGCGTCCGCATAAACTCCTTGCCGACGAACCAAAGCTCTGAGACTCGATTGGTGTACAACTCCTCGCCAGTAAGCTGACTGTTCATGCTTACCCTACGCTCCGATGCTTTGCCACCGAACTGCACGCGCAAGAACTGATCTGACCACTCGCCTGCAAGCACGTCACAAAACGGCGAGCCTGCTCCTGTAGAGTCAATCGCTACGTTTTCAGGCTTAATGCCAAACTTGAGGCAGTGATCCCGAATCTGATGCACGATCTGATATGTCCTCGGCACAGCCTTATTTGTTGTGTCGTCGTTTAGTGTGATGAAGTCCTCAAACTTTAAGCCGTATTGCCCATTAGTGAACGTACCAACCCTTGCCGTGTACATGACCGTCCTGTCCCCGCCATTTGTAAAGGCTGGATCGACTCCTGCAATCAGCGTCGTCGGACCACTGAAGTCCCATGACTTCGTTGCGCCTGACTTGATCATTTCCGCTTCGCCGTAGATGCCTTCGTTCTCGTCTGAGTCAAAGAAGACGGCACGAACCATTCGATAGTACGCCCTACTCGTCTCTCCTAAGAGGGCTTTATCCTCCTCAATCTTTTCGGTCGTAGGTAAGAATGGGTACAGAGTCTGTCCTGCAAGCACGTTAGGGCTACGTTCGCCGTCGAGTCGGATGTATTTGCCACCCCACTTTGTGACCCACTCGTCATCCACTTCGGGCGTGACCGACTCCCATCCGTCTTTTGGCGTAGACCAGTCACCGAATGCATCGAAGCGACTTGAGGGGTTACTCGCGCCCTTAAACTCAAATCTCGGATTCTTACTCAAGTTGGCGAGTGCCGCTTGCTTAATGGCTGGCGAGAGTTCGCCCAACTCGTCACCAATCAAGATGACGTGTTTCTGTTTAAGACCGATGAACTTGCCGATAGCCTCACGCGTCCTGCTTTTTTCGGCAGCAATCAACGACAAGCCAGCCCTATCAAAGGTCTGCCCGTTCTCATCGACGTAGTTTGCAGAGCCAATCGAGTCCCGAATGTTTATCGGTGCTCCGTCAATGACGGACAACAAAGAGATCACGGAACCCCACACCCGCTTACGAGCCTCACGCAAAGTGGTTGAGGTCATCAAGACGAGCGTGTCCCTCGGAGCGGCAAGCCAACTGATGATGCCATAACCTGCAAGGGTATGTGATTTGCCTGACGATGCAGCCCCACCAATTGCAAGATACTTGTTGTTGATGCACTCGTGAACGATCTTGTCTGCCCACGGATGACGGACAAACATGTGTTCAGGCAGGTCGTCCTTGTTCCACAATAGGTCCGCAACGCGCCAGAAGTAGAACTCACGAGCCTTCGGTGACGGATGGTTCGCAAAGCCCCACAGCAAAGCGGTAAGCGTACTGGTGATGGGGATCAGGTACCCACCGACATCCATCTTCTTGCTTACGGAATCAATCCTCGGCTCCAGTACTGAATTAGTAATCTTATCTGGATTCTGTTTCTTGGGCCTGCCCATACGATTGACCCTACCAAAATAAAAAAGGTTTGACAAGTAATTGTTTTTGCGTTTATCTCGACTCGTTGTGCGAAAGATCGGAAGCAAGAAACCAAAACAGACCAAAGCTCAAGTCGAAGCTGAGAAGCGTCAGGCAAGAGCAGATAAGGTAGTTCGTGCCAAGCAGCTATTTGCCGAGGGCTGGAAGAAGGTCCGCATTGCCGAAGAGTTGGGCGTTAGCTTTGACACCATATGCCGTTGGCTCGCCAATGTTTCTGCACCCACCGACGAACCTGAAAGGGAACCCTTTGAGAAGAATCTGGAAGACGTCGCCGCTAGCGTCGTAACGGATTCAAGACTCAACGCACGCGACGAAGAGCAGCAAACCCTCTTAGAAGTTGCCGAGAATCAGGCAAGCCCTTCCGATAAGTACCAAGCCTACGTCGCCGCATCTGCAATCAAGATGCTACGCGACAACCTGATGAACGTCAGAGGTCCGAGGACTGTGCGTGAGTTGTCGGAGCTAGACCAGCTTATCCGCCGTAACTTAGGCTTGAACCCCAAAGGTGGCAGCGGTAGCAGCGGCGGTCTCTCGATTGATATTTCAATACTCAACAATGCCAAAGCTGCAAACGGTGGGTCGAGCGTAGTTGTCGAAGCGGAAGAAATCGAGTGAACGACGTGCAGGTCATCGTAGGTATTGACAACGGCGTGAGCGGTGGCTTGTGCGCTATCAGTAGCTTCGACGGATCTGTCATTGACTTCACTCCAATGCCCACTCAGAAAGTAGGTGACAAGCCTGAAGTCTACGTCAAAGGCGTTCTGTACTGGCTTGATCAGTTCTCGCCGTTGAGCACTGCCATCGCGATTGAAGAACCACTGAGGCACGCGAAGTCCTCACAAGCCATGAGATCCATGAGCATCTCATTTGGCAAGATCATCGGTCTCTGCGAGACGGTCCTGTATTCAACGTACAGGATACAGGTTAAGGAATGGCAGGATGTCGAGTTAGGCAAGCGTCTTGCAAAGGGGCAGACCAAAGTTGTTGCGCTTGCTAAGGCACAACAGTACTGGCCTGACGAGAACTGGCTTGCTACAAGCAGGAGCAAAGTGCCCCATGATGGAATAGTTGACTCTGCGTTAATAGCCCGATACTATCTACACCATAGACAATGAACCGACTCTATATCATTGAAGCTCTCTCAGCAATGCTGGAGGACATCTTCCGCCATCCAATCACGTTCCCTTACCGTGAGGAATTTGAGGCGTTCTTTGAGCCTGAAGAGTTTGATCAGTTCTGTCGAATGGTGCAGCAAGAGTTCGATCTTGAGAGTGACGCGATCATTGAATCCGCTGAAACTTTCAATGAATTGATCGCCCTCTTAGAGGACGAATTATTTTTCTGAAAAAAAGTATTGACGGTCTGAGGCTTGTCTGGTAGTTGGTGGTGCGAAACAAAACACACCACACAATGTCATTTGGAACTGGAGCAGGAAAAGGGGATTTGCCACGCGCCGTAAAGGGCAAAGCATTCCGTGCCGCATACGACAGCATCAAGAAACCTGAATCGTGGCCTTTGCTTTTAGCAAAGTTCCATGAAGCGGTGAACAACAAAGACTCTGCGCTTGCTGAAGAGCTGCAAGCGCGGATTAAGGAACATCCGTTTTATACAGGAAAGCCATGAACATAGACGAAGTACTCACTAGCCCCGAATGGAAACAAGCTATTGAAGACTCTTTAGGGTTTGATCTATCAAAAGCCAAACTTTCAGATAATTGGAAGAACCCTTTTATGGGGGTTTTACCAAAACACGATTCTTTTAGGGGTATTGAATTGGGTGAACCTATTACAGAGTTTAAATTTTATCCTTAAATAACAAAACAGCGTTCGACTCGACCGAAGTCGCCCTGACCGATAAACAGGGAAACGTGCGTCGCTAACCGCACACGCTGACCTTCTCACCTAAAAACACTATGGAAAAGAAAACCAAATCGACAGTAAACGCTGCTGGCAATTACACTAAGCCCACTATGCGTAAAGCCCTCTTTGAGAAAATCAAAGCAGGAACAAAAGGCGGCGACCCTAACGAGTGGTCCGCCCGTAAGGCACAGCTACTCGCAACAGAGTACAAGAAAAAGGGAGGAGGTTATAAGTGAAAGACCCACAGAAATCACTTAAAGATTGGGGCGACCAGAAATGGCGTACCTCTGACGGCAAGCCGAGTGGAGGCAAGAAGCGGTACTTACCTGATAAAGCATGGGATAAGTTAAGCGCGTCAGAGAAAGCGGCTACCAACAAAGCAAAAGCTGAAGGTAACGCCAAAGGCAAGCAGTTCGTAGCGCAGCCAAAAAGCATTGCTGAGAAAACGGCTAGACTACTAAGGAAAACAAAATGAAAGAAGCAGCAACATTCTTCCTAATAGGGATCTTTGCCGCTTCAATAACGCTGACTACAATGAAAGAAGTAATAACCTTTGGCCTAATCTGGATCTTCATTGCCTTAGTTACTGCTACTCTGTGGCACGCAGCAGTTGGAGGAAACGATGACGATAACTACCCACCAAAAATATGAACACACTAGAATTCAAACCATTCCCGAAAATGGCTCGCCTCCGCCGCGATTGCCTGATTACTGAAAAAATCGACGGCACGAACGCCAGTATCTATATTTGTCACTTAGACGAACAGGACAACAGAAACATTATTGATGCGTGGGTTAGCGATAAAGACCACAGAGCTATAGCAATGTATGCAGGAAGTCGCACCCGCTGGATTAACCCCCAAAACGATAATTTTGGATTTGCTCAATGGGTGAAAGAAAATCAAATTGCTTTGCGCGGATTAGGCGAAGGCCATCACTTTGGCGAGTGGTGGGGCAGCGGTATCCAGCGCGGCTACGGCTTTAAGAACGGCGAGCGATTCTTCAGCCTTTTCAATGCGGCCCGTTGGGTTGAGCATGACCAGCCAACGTATGCAATCGAGCAGGACAATCCAAAGGCAGAACCAAAATTCACCGAACACGCGCCTGTTTGCTGCAAGGTGGTTCCTGTACTGTATGATGGATTATTCAGCACTCTTGCCGCAAGAAGTGAATTAAACCGACTTGCGGATTTGGGCAGCGTAGCTGCACCAGAATACATGAATCCAGAAGGCATTGTAGTGTACCACAAAGCTGCCGCTACTGGATTTAAGATGACTATTAAAGATGACGATAAACCGAAAGGCAAACAATGAACACACAATACAATAAGGTATGAAGAAAGTTAAGATCCACAAGTTATTATTCAAACAGAGTCATCAGTTAGCGCATCAAGATATAGACTATTTGTAGCAAAGACCGATTATGATCATGCAATCAAACGGATCAAAAGGCTTGAAGCCGTGCTTGAAGCAAAGCTAGAATCCGAAGATGCTTTTTGGACACGATATGCTCCAGCAGAATTCACATCTACTTTATGAACACACAATACAACGACCCCAAAGGCGCAGCAGGCGCACTTAAAACGCCATTAGGCTTAATCCCCTCCTACGCAATGGAGCAAACCGCGTGGGTACATAAGTTAGGCGCAGAAAAATACGGTCCTTTCAACTGGCGTAAAACTGGAGTATGTGCCAGCACCTACGTCAACGCTATCTTGCGACACCTTAACGCATGGCGTGACGGCGAAACAGTCGATCCTGAATCTGGCATCAGCCATCTGGCACACGTTGCCTGTAGCTGTAACATCTTACTTGATGCAGGTTTCTGCGGCACGTTGCAGGATGATCGGAACATTACGCCGCCCAATACGGCTGCGAGTAAAATGGATAAGCCTATGCCGATTCAGCATACAGAGTACAGGCTTCTTGAGGTAGGAGAGATTGTACAAGAAGGCGATCAGTTCTATGCGGAACCAGTAGATGAATGGTTCTTTACACATGTTGGGCATATGTCGATTCGCAATACTGGTGAGGCAAAGTACCGCCGCAAAGTGGAAGCGAACGAGCCTGATCTCTGCACTTGCGGCAGGATCAAAGTTTACCACTTCATGTTTGGCTTAATCTGCGAAGACTGCGAAATTCAATGGCAAGATCCCTATTGATTTTACTGCACACTAAAACCACTAATTTTACTGACCAATGAGAATACCAGATCCCATTAAGATTAAAGGCCATTACGGCACGCACACCTGTACAGCGATCCCGCTTTCGGATTCACTGTTCCAGCTAAAATTTGAAGGCTATGGAGATGTTGTTCGTTGTGGCGGATTTGCCGACGACCCAACAGGCAAACAGGGCTTGAGCTACATTGATCCAGCAGGAGGACCATTTATCGGTGTCGGCTCCATTGCACAGAAGTACCATAATGATTTGCCGAACCGCCGCATTAAACGGATTGTAAGCAACGAAGGCGCAACGCTTATCCATGTTGAGTCCGTTGACGATGATCTGGATGAGCCGTTGGGCGAAGCCTGTGCGCTTACTGATCCTGACTGCGAAAGCTGCCAATAAGAAAATAATTTGAAATTTTTCTTGCGCTATGCTGGCAAAAGAACTATGACTGATTCCGTTGGTGCTGTTGTGGGCGTGGCCCGTCCCACAATGTAAAGGTTCCATGCTCCTCCAAACTAGCAGAAAGTCAACGGGCCGCCACTCTACTAAAACCGAAACACAAGCATGAAAATAACATTAACACTCTGGGATGACCAGACCGAAAGCACTGAGGAGCCTAACTCGTCACTTTGGATCATGAAACTCAATGGGGTAGATTTTCCAGAGGGAAAAAACTCACTTATGACATTGGATGTTGCCCATAAAATCGTCACAAAACTAATGGAAATTGAGGAAATAGCTTACCAAGAATTATGAAAAAAGAATACTGGATAATTGATACCGATCCCAGCCATGGTACAACAAATACTCGTGAAGCTATCGGCCCATACCCATCAAAAAAAGCAGCAGAGACAGCCGCTCTGAATGACATCCGTGACGTGTGGCATGAAAGTTGCACCTGCCTTAAAACTGATACCCAAACCGATTGGTGCGCTCCATTGCTCATCGTTGAGGTACTACGATCAGTCTTACCAAAAATCACCGCAAAAATCGAACTTGTAGACGCATGAACAAAGAAAACGCATACTTATACCTGCCACTTGTGCAGGCATTGGCAGATGGGAAAACAATCCAACACAGTCCTTATGATGGAAGGTGGGACGATGTTGAAGAAGATATATCTTTTTGGGATGAGCTAAAACATTACCGAATCAAGCCAGAACCGCGCACGTTTGTAATATACATCAACAAACATACCCATCAAATTTGCCATCAAAATCGAAGCGATTCAAATTGGGAACGCATCACAGTGCAGGAGGTGCTGGAATGACTGACACACCAGAAACAGATGCTCTCAGGGATGAAATATGGGATACTCCCTATCGCGATGGAGATGACTTCAGCAAGATGCTAGATCACGCAAAGAAGCTAGAAAGCGAACGCGATGAGGCGCGGTCTCGGTTTAACGAAGTCGACCTGTGCCAGAACGGTCAAGCACCCTGCAAGTGGTCGCTAAAGTTGATCCATGAACGCAACGCTGCCATTGCCGAGCGCGACGTGTTATTCCAAGCGATCATAAATCTGCGCGATACTAAAGGCCGCTATCATACCCAACAGGCATTTGAGTCTTTGATGACCCTATTACCACCCAACCAAAATTACTGAAACACCAAGAAAATTAAAAATATGATAAAAGGACGTTCAATTACTATCAACGATTCCACTAAAACGGTGGAACTCCAATACCCCAATGCGACAATGCAATACGATTTATCGCATCATCTTGCGATCTATTATCATCTCGTCTCTGAGGTTTACAAAAATCCCGACATGTCAGCCGCGCTGTGCGTCATGGTATGCGAGCTTCAAGACATTCCACACACGAATCTTGAAGCAGTTGCCGCAACTAAACGGCTAAAACAACTGGAGCACCATGAGTCTACAACGATTGGGCTGTGGGCAACAGATCGACCAGAACTATTCAAAGATCATTCGCACTATGGGCTGCTATTTGAGATTACTTCTCTTCCAATTCCATTTCAACCAAAATGACTGAGACACCAGAAACAGATGCAGCAGAATGGGGGATCACTCCAAACGATATGGTAGTTCGATCTGGTTTAGCTCGCAAGCTGGAATGCGAACGCGACAACGCACTGAGCGACTGGCGGCAAGCAGATACTGACTCCATCCGCGCACTTAATGAGCGAAATGAGGCGAGGCAGCAGCGGGACAGGCTGGCTAAAGCATTAGAAGAATGCAGAGAAGATTCCATCGAGCTATTGGAGGAACGCTCTTGGTGGAAAAACGAACCGCGATGTGATTATGGCAAACGCTATAAAGATATTGAGAACAACATCGCCAGAGCTGACGCAGCGTTGGCGGCAGTAAAGCTAACCAACCAAGATGACTAAAGAACAAAAAATACTAGAAATGCTGAAAGATATTGCTAACGCACTCGAAAAACACGATGGTGGACTGCACTACACTGCACATGACAATGAGATCTATATCACCCAAGGGGACGATTTGAGTCGCGGCGTGTGCATCGGATTTCCGTTTAATGGAAATGTGTCGGGGATACGTCGCGTTATTCAGTACCTAACTGCACAGGATAACCAACCAACCAAGCAAAATGACTGACACACCAGAAACAGACTCATGGTGCGGGTGGGGAGTCGGCGGACTGGAAGTAGTTCCATCCTCATGCGCTCGCAAACTAGAACGCGAACGCGATACCGCTATTGCTGAACTGGATGTGTGGAAAGCTAAATTCATCCAGCAAAACAAAGACTTAGGCTGCGAGATGATGGACCCAAACGGAACCATTTGGGATTATGCGAAGAAGCTGCAAAAGGATCTTGATGCCGCCATTGCCGAACGCGATGAACTGCGCAGAACAAATGAGGGGCTTCAGCTTACGTTTGATCTTCGATGGAAGGCGGATCAGCGAGCGATAAAACGCTGGCAGGATGCCACAGGCAAAAAACTCACATGGCCTGATCATGCTGATTTAGTGGTGTGGCTATTAGAAAATTATTGCAATAAATCTAACCAACCACCCAACCAAAATGAATGAAACAATCCAACTCACAATCGCCGCAATTATGGTAATTGCAATGATGCTAATTTACTACAAATATGACTAACGAACAAATCAACAAAGCAATCGCAATGCTGCGCGGATGGAGATTTGTGGATAATGATCCAGACTACGAGCCATACTGGGAAGATCCCAATGGCACTAAGGTCGCGGTAAATTTTATTGGACACAGAGTCCCAAACTGTGCAGGATGCCTTAACGCAATGCACGATGCTGAGAAGAACTTAAACCCTATCAAAGCAGCAGAATATGCACGAATGCTCACATCTATAGCATGGCAATCAGAGCAACCTGTCTTTGCTCCAATGATTGCAACCGCTCGCCAACGAGCAGAGGCGTTCTTGAAGACACTTGGAAAATGGGAGGAGGAAGAATGAGAAGAAGCACTGAAACAATTATTGGCGAACTACACATTGCAGAAGCAGCGGATCGGATTGAGGAACTATCCAGCGAACTGCTATTTCAAAAACGACTAGCCGAGAAATACGTCGAAGCAGGGAAGATCTGCGCGAAGATTTACATAGCGCGGAACATTACGTTTTCAGAAAAATGCGTTGTTTCAGCACTTGCTGAAATCGACGAAACCTACAAAACCCAATACGATGAGAACTGAAACAGAGTACTGGATGAAAAGAGCGCAAGCGTTTGAGGAAAAATACTGGCAGATGCTCAAGCGCATTGATGAAGTTATTGCAGAACGTGATGAGGCAGTTAGATCATGCCATATCTGGCAAGAAGGACACTCCGATATTGTTGCGGAACGCGACTTGTGGAGAGAAGAAGCGGATCGTTGGCGCAACATGTACATCCAGTACGAAGAATTGCTGGAAGGACAAATACAAGAGGCTGTGGAACGCCTTAACAAAGTTTGGGTGGATCTTGATAGGCTCAAGAAGAAGGTACAGGATGACCTACGCGAAGACTAAGTTGCAGTGGTGCAGACGGTGCCAGCAAGACAAGCCAGTACGCGAATTCTACGAGTCACACCGCACACGTTGTATACGCTGTATGTCAGAGTGCGCCAAAGAACGTCTCGCTGATCCTGTAAAACGGCAGCAGCAACGTGATCGCTGCAAGAAGAACTATTACGAAAAGAAAAATGAAAACACTATTCCCGAAACAAAGAGAGTCCGTTGACACTCTAAAAGAATCCTTACGCGTTTACAATGGGGCACTTGACTCAAGTCATACTGGCGTTGGTAAAACGGTCATTGCTAGTTATGTGGCGTTAGAGTCTGGCAGGCCAGTAGCCGTGATATGCCCTAAGATTGTTATCCCGCATTGGGAGCGCGAACTCGCAGAGGTTGGGGTCACACCAATCTTTATCTCAAACTACGAGAAATTAAAAAGAGGTAACGAGCATCTTGTTAAAGCAGGAAAGAAACTATTCCGCTGGACCCTACCGACTGGCACACTCATTATTTGGGACGAGTGCCATAAGTGCAAATCACCATTCAGTCAGAACTCACAGATGCTTGTCGCATCAAAACAAGCTGGTTACTGCAATCTACTGTTGTCTGCTACGGCCTGTCAAGACCCCACAGAGATGCGGTCGTTGGGTTTTGCCTTGGGCCTACACTCGCTGAATAGACCTGAAGGACAGAAAAAGAGTTGGTTCTCATGGATGATGCAATATGGGTGCAAGAAAGATCCGTGGAATAATTGGGTGGCTGGGCCTGTATCAAAATTGGTACATCTTAACAAAGAACTCTACTCTACGAATTGTGTCAAGCTCACGCCTAAGGATTTGCCGAATGCCTTTACGGACAATCAAGTCATCACAGAACCGCTTGCCTTCTCCTCACTCACGGACATTGCTCGCTTCTACAAGCAGCACGGCGTGACTCCTGAAATCGTGGATCAGTTCCTTGAAGACGGAGGTGCATCGCCGCATATCCTTGTGGAGATCCTACGTGCTAGACAACTTGCCGAAGCCGCCAAAGTGCCTGATATTCTTGACATGATTACCGACGCTTGTGCAGAAGGCTACAGCGTTGCGGTCTTTGTAAACTTTACCGATACCGTCAAAGCCCTCGCCGAGACACTCACCCATGCGTCTGTTATCGTCGGAGGGCAAAGCTCTACGGTGAGAGAGGATAATGTGCAGCGGTTCCAGACGAACCAAACGAATGTCATTCTCTGCAATATCGCAGCAGGTGGGGTCGGTGTTTCTCTACATGATACAGAAGGTGGGCATCCGAGAATGAGCCTAATCTCGCCGACGTTCAACGTGAAGGATTACATTCAGACGTTAGGTCGGGTACACCGTGCAGGCGCGAAAAGCCCCGTAGTTCAGCGAGTTCTGATTGCTTCAAAAACAATTGAGGAGAAGATTATAAAAAAGATGGAGGAAAAACGGTTGACAATGGATACGTTACACAATAAACCGACACCATGAACATTGAAACCGACACCATGAACATTGAAACCGTAGACCACTCCGAACGAGCACATGCTGAGTTCGGCCCATCAAGCCTCAAATACTACTCCATCTGTGCAGGATACCACGGCAAGGAAGGTAGTAATCCCGCTGCCGAAATGGGCACACGTATCCATGAAGCACTTGAAGTACGCAACCCATCTGCTTTGCAGAGTGACGAAGAGCTAGAGATCTACGAACACCTCCTCAAGGATGAGGAGGAGATCTTCCAGTGCGTTTACGGCGGGACTGAGGGAGTAGCCATTCTTCGTGAGATGCGGCTAACTCTGGATCTTGATGCGAAGACCCCGACCTTCGGGACTTGCGACATCGTCGCCACGGATGGGTTAGTTGCTCTTGTGGCCGACTACAAAACAGGAATCAGCAAGATCGACCCACCGCGTGAAAACTGGCAAGCAATGGCGTACACCCTTGGCGTGTTCCAAACCTTCCCAGACATCCAGACTGTCCACTTTGCTTTCCTTGTTCCCCGTAATGGGGGTGTGATTAACGGAACCTTTGAGCGCAGCGAGATGGGGACTCTACGCGACCGAATCAGCAAGGTCGTTAGTGCCGCCGAAACGACACGTCCTAAATGGGGCAACAAGACAATTGATCTTGACGACCTTAACCCTTCAGTCAACTGCCGCTTCTGTCAGCACGAAGAACACTGTCCAGCATTAGGTGCAGTTGCCATTGAGGTTGCTCGTCGCTATCGTCCTGATCTTTTGCCTGATGGCCCTATCGCTTCTGGTGAGGTTGAAGATATAGAGACTATCGAGAAACTCTACATTGTCGCTAAGATCGTAGAGAACTGGGCAGCAGGCATCAAGTTTAAGGCTACAGGAATGGCTCACGATGGCATCGAGTTTGAAACACTTCGGCTCAAGTCAATGGGTGCCCTCAAGAAAACCAAAGAGAAAAACTATCTCGCACAGCTTGCAGTACGCCACGGATTAGACTTGACTGAAGTCATTGAAGCTGCCGACTTGACGCTTAACCAACTCTCTAAGGTCTTGCACGAAAAGGCTCCGAAAGGAAAAAAATCTTTTGTCGTTGACAGCTTTGAAAAAGAAGCTATTGATCTTGGCATCGTTGAAGTAGGCAAGACGCGATACACACTTTCCTCCAAATGAGGTAATCGGGAGTTATGGTTGTCCCCGCTAGTAAGCATACGCAACAACCAATCGTAAACCAGAAAACAGAAACCATGAGTAGTAAAAAAGAAAGCACTGATGTGCAAGTAGTAGAAACCGAAACATTGGCGGTCGCGCCAATCAACAATAGCCTTGCGTTCTCTACGCAAGACATCGACTACCCTCGACTTAACGTCATCCAAAAGATGTCGGAGATCAAGGGACCAATCGGAGCAGTGGTCATTGACCAAGACTCCGTGTTGCTTGAAGCTGAACAAAAAGCTCAAGTCATTGTGGTAGGAGCGATTAAGAAGTGGAAGGAGAACGTGCCGTTCGGCGAAGACTATATCCCAAAGATTGTGTCTTCAGAGTCGGAAGCTAAGGACATTGCGTCTGATAGCAACTACGAAGTAATCGAGTTTGCTGAAATCATTCTCCTGATCCCACAGACAGGAGACGACGACAGCCTATTCCCCTACCCAATCGGAGATACCAACTACCAGATTGGTCGTATCACCGTTCAGAAGGATGCGTATCGCTTGACCTACAAGCGTCTATTCACCTTCCAGACGTTCAATCCCGCAATCTCAGTTGCTTCCCGCTTCTGGAACTTCGGTACTGAACTTATGTCGAAAGGCAAGTATAGCTGGTATGTGCCAACGCTTGCCATCACGAAGAACGAAGTACCTGCTGAAGCGATTGAATTTGCTAACCGCGCAAAGAAAGGATCAAACTAATGGAAGCTCTACCTAATCCACTGTCGATCCTCAAGCGTGAAGCCGATTCAATTCGTGCAGTCCTGAAGACTATTGATGAAAACATCAAAGGGTTGAACAACCAGATTGAGGAAGTTCAATTCCAGAAGTCTTCGCTGCAACTCGTTATTCAAGCAATTGACAACGAGATGGATCGAATCCGCATCGCAAACCCAATTGTTGAACAGTTGGATTTTGAACTAGACCCTGAGTAACACTACACCAACCTCACACGCTACACTGAATGAGTGTAGCGTGTGAGGTTCCTTTATGCCCACATACTAAAATGAAAACTTACGCCCTCGATTGGGAGTCTTACTACGATGGAGAATGCTCCATCACAACCCTTGGCCCTAGAGGATATTTTTCTCATCCTCAGTTCGATGCCTACATGATAACTATTGCTGGAGATGACGGGTTCCGTTTCGCTGGACATCCCGACGATTTTGACTTTTCGATACTTACGGGCAATCGTGTGTTGTCCCACAACGCATCGTTCGACGAAAGCCTCTACCTATACGGTGTGGAGGTGGGCTGGTTCAAGTCGTGCAGTCCTGCTGAATGGCATTGCACCGCTGACATGACAGCATTCTTAGGTCTGCCGCGTTCCCTCAAGAACGCTACGGCATCGGTCTTCGGTACTGAGATCACGAAGACCACTCGTGACAACATGAAGGGCAAGCAGTGGGATGGCATGACCGACGACTTCAAGAAAGAGGTCACGGAGTATGCGATTAAGGACGCTGAACTCTGCTTGAGATTATGGCAAGAGTTGTCAGACAGATGGTCTGAGACCGAACGTAAGATCAGTCACCTGAACCGAAAGGTAGGTCAGCGCGGCTTGCCAATTGACACTGATCTGTTGCAGAAGAATCTAAGCCAAATCAAAACAGAACTATTTGAGGCAGAGCAAAGCATCCCGTGGATCGCAGACTATACTCCGTTATCACGCAAAGCATTTAACGAACAGTGCCGCAAGCAAGGGATTGAACCGCCAGCATCACTCGCACAAGATAGCGATGAAGCTGACAAGTGGTTCGCCGCCCACCAGCAAGCCTGTCCTTGGGCGCGTGCTGTGCAAAGCTACCGCCGCATCAACGCGTTTCTTCGTAAGCTAGAGGCTTTCGATGCAGGCACAATGCCAGACGGCAGGTACTATGGCGGTCTCATGTATTGCGGTGCAAACCCTACGGCTCGCTTTAGCGGTAGTGGCGGTAACCTGAACCTTCAGAATTTGCCTCGTGATCCTATGTTCGGCGTGAACTTCCGCCATATGATCAAGCCAAAAGAGGGCTACAAGCTGATCGTAGCTGACCTTTCGCAGATCGAAGTACGTACGCTTTGCTGGCTGGCAAAGGACCAAAAAGCCCTTGATCTTATCCGTGAGTCTGAAGACATCTACCACGCATTCGGTGTATTGTTAGGCTTGCATGATCCTGCTAACGGACAACTTAGAGACTTCAGTAAGGAGCTAAGACAGAAGGTCAAGTCAATAATTTTGGGCTGTGGATTCGGGATGGGACCAAACAAGTTCTCAGCATTCAGCAATATGCCGATGGCAGAAGCTGAGATAGCGGTCAAGACCTATCGTGATAGGATGTCGTCTGTCGTCAAGTACTGGCGTAGTCTTGATCAGGATATGGCAATGGCTTATACCTTAGGTGAGCCGTTTGAGTTGGAGCTTCCTTCTGGCAGGTCAATGCGCTACGGCACGTTAAAGCGGATGAAAGAGTTGGGGCAAACCAACCGCTTCCGCTATATCGGCAAGCTAGTCCGTAACGGGCAGATGAGAGACTTCGCCATCTGGGGCGGCGTGCTTACCGAAAATATGTCTCAAGCATTAGCACGAGATATTTTCTCCGACATGATGTTACGGGTTGACGCTGCTGGTTATCCTGTAATCCTCCACGTACACGATGAAATGGTCTGCGAGGTTCCTGAAGAAAACGCAGAGCAAGCACTCGCTGACATCCTCGGAATCATGCACACAGCACCGTCATGGATTCCCGATATTCCAGTTGCCGCTGAAGGGCACATCTTAGATCTCTACTCCAAATGAAATACCGCTACCTCAAAAACAACCGTGCTGTCGCCACGTCATCAACCGACGATCTATCCGTACTCAACTACAAGTGCCCGACTTTCGCTAACAAAGCGGAGTATCGGGAGTGGTGTGCGAAGGATACTACTGACCATTGCTTCTATTCGATGTCGGAGGGCGATGCGCCTTCTGCTCGCGTTAGCACTGACAATCCTGTTAATAAGCTACACGGCTTTGTTGCAGACTTCGACGACGTTCCTGTAGATTGGGACAACGTAGATCAGATCCTGAAGACCCGCTGTGACGGCACCCCAATGCCAACATGGAGATCCAAGACTTATTCGGGCTTCATCCGATTGGTATGGGAGTTCGACTCGCCGTTGCCTATCGCCGCTGATCTTGCACCTGCTTTCCTAAAGCGGTTGTGTGATGCGCTGAAAGCCTCAATGCTCTTAGGGGGGTTCGACAAGACCAGCCTCAAGCCTTCTCAGTACTTTGAGATAGGCACGAACTGGACTAAGATCGGAGACCAGATACCGATTAGCTTCGCCCGTACTATCCTACTCAAGTCGGCAAACGATACGCCGATCAAGACTTCGGATACCAACGTGCCGCTCGACGAGATTGCTGCTGAAGTACTCAGTCGCTTCCCTAATCGCTGGAAGGGCGAGTTTGTAATCGGTGCAAGGGGTCCGTTGTTCTGGATCGACGACGGCATTGATCGTGACGGTTGTCAGGTGCGGGAGGACGGCATGATCTGCTACTCGGATCGTGCAGGTAAAGGGTTTGCGTCATGGCGTGAGATCTTAGGCAAGCAGTTCCTTGACAAGTTTGAGGAGAAGAAGTTGTCCAATCTCATTGACCAGTATTGGTTCAACGGCAAGAGCTACTACAAGATCTTAGGTGGTGGGCCTGTAGCAATCCCGAAGGACCAGCTTATTCTGGAACTCCGTAAGGTTGGCTTCAGCCCCAGACCTAAGAAGAACCAGCCGATCTCTGAGATTGAGCAGGCAATCTTGTCCATCTCAAACGACTGCCGTGTGGAAGAAGTCGCGCCTGTCGTGTTTTCTAAGGATCGAGTGGTGAGCTTCAACGGTCGCAAGATTCTCAACAACTGTAGGGCAACGCCTATCCAGCCTGCTGACAACGGCGATCCTGCAAACTGGCCGTGGATTCATCAGTTCGTTATCCCGTTCTTCGCAGACGATGACAAAGGTAATTCAACGCTGCCGTATTTCCTCGCATGGTATCAACGCTTGTACGCGGCAATCTTGAATCACCGACTCGATCAAGGGCAACTGTTCATCCTCTTAGGACCAACGGGCCACGGCAAGACGCTACTGACAAACAAGATTATTGGTGCATCAGTCGGCGGATTTAGTGACGCTTCGGACTACCTGTCAGGCAAGACGAACTTCAACCGTGACCTTTGTGGATCTGCCGCATGGGTTATTGACGACCAGACCGCTGCTGCAACTTACGCCGATCAGCGCAAGTTTGTCGAACTTACGAAGCGTTGCGTCGCCAATCCACGGCTTGAGTATCATGCAAAGTACGCTGATGCTATCCCGCTTCCGTGGTCTGGTAGAGTGATGATGTCCTTGAATCTCGATGCGAACTCCCTTGCGGCACTGCCATCTTTGGATAGTAGCAACCGAGACAAGATCATCGCACTTCGTATCAATGCAGGGCACAAGGTAAAGTTCGGCTCCAACGAGTTTGTGGAGAACACCATCGCCACTGAGTTGCCCTTCTTCTTGAGGTGGCTACTGGATTGGCAAGCACCGTTAGAGGTGAAGGATTCCAGTCGGTTTGGCGTAAAGACCTACATCGACTCGTTTATTGAAGCGGCAGCTTACGATAATAGCTCACGTTCAGCAATTGCTGAAATGGTGGAATTCTTTGCGAAGAAGGTGCGTGACCATACCGACAAGCCAAAGTGGAGGGGTACGCTCACTGAGTTTACCGTTGTGCTCCATGATGCAAACGGCGGTCGCAGTGTCGGCAACAGCAATAACCTTGAGTTCGTCCGTCGCGGCATGACCGTGCTTGAAGAAGTTAGCAAGCACAACAAGACCATCCGTCCTGTACGAAGCAGAGGCGATGGGGGCGGTAAGGTTTGGGAGATTGACTTATCGAAAGACTTCGATATTGACAAAGGGGGGGACTTCTAAATCCCCAACCGCTTCTTCGTCACCTTAACCGTTGGCGCGTGAAGTTCTGAAATAGGCAACGTGAACTCGTCGGCAAAGGAAAGTTTTCCATCGTTCGGGTCCACGTTGCCTTTTGGTAGGAAGAGGGCACGCTCAATGAACTCACGAGCAGGCAACCAGCCGACAATCGTCGCTAAGGTCAATTGTTGGTTACACCTAACGAAATAGTAAACATTACATTTGCTACACAGCTTTTCCTTGTCATCCTCACTACCGTACACACGAGCGACATAATGGGCTTGCGGGACGGCGGCTGCCTTAGTGGTCTTAACATCGACAGTAACGCCATTAGGCAGAATGAGGTCGTAGGCAAAGCAGGTTGCACCGACGCGATCACCCCCAATCAGTTCCTGAACGAGTACCTCGCCCATCATACCGATCTCGTTGCCCCCGCCTCGCGAAAAAGAATTACGCAAAACACCCATCTGTTTTGAATCAGCGCGTGCAACTTTGCGTTGCGCGTCTGAAGGCTTAACAATTTTCATTAGTAGATTTGGAACATACGACTCTGCATACCTGTTCCGTATGGGTCGATGTTGAGGCGAGGAACCGCTGCCCCCCTACTGGAATTAGCTTCCTCTTCCATTAAGAGCATACACTGATTCCAGTGGTACTGAGCGCGTTCGATGTCAGCGTTGTCTTCCATCAAACTGCCTAAGAGTCCTTGCTTAATCGCGCCAATGTTTCCAACGTACACGATGTCATTATCATTCTGAAGCAATTGGAATTTACGTTTGCAAAGAACGTGTACTACCGTTTTTCCATCGACTGATCCGTTGATGCGGAAACGACGATAGCGAGTTACTCCGCTGTCAGGCCCGATGGTTGCGATTGTAGTATCTGCGTCATTGGCTGTCGTGCGTAAATCAAACATCCCGTTAAACGCGTCAAATTGAATGCTGACGATACTCGTAATAGGAGTGCTAAAGGTGATACGGAATGGGGACGTGGCTAGAGTACCAGTATAAAACTGATCTCCATCACTTCCTACTACAGTAATGTTGCTACCATCAGTGTCGGAAAAAGTACGCACGACGCTTGATCCAGATGCGGATACAATGAATAGAGTAGAGACGGCGGCATCAAAGAGTTGTTTCGTCGGCGCATATCCAGCATCAATCAGACCCCATTGGATCGTCGGATTGACAGATAAGTTGCCAATCCCAATTGATTTGAAGTCGTGCCATAGCGAACGGACAGGGACAGGAAAGCCGTCAACCATCGTGTGCAATATAGAGTCAGCATCATCTGGCAGCGTGATGCAACCGTCAACAACAGGCAGGCTGTACTGCACGGTGAGGTCACGGTAGATCCCCATGTTGTAAATGCGTGCCAAAACCTGATTAAGGCTTAGCCTGAAATCGGCTTCAGGCTCGACGTATTTGTCGAGCATCGGCGCAAGTTGATTTAAGGTATAAGCAGGCATCAATTATTTCTTTGCGACTTTGACCTTGCCCGTATGCAACTCGCCTTTAAGTTTCGTCTGTTCCTTACTGGTCAAGGGCGAAACTTTTGAAAGGAGATAGGCAACTTGCTTTTTTGATTTGGTTGTCGGAGCAGGCATAAGGCGAGATTATTGGGTTAGTTGGGTAAAGTCAAGTCAATAAAAGGTTTCTACGCGACGGGATATTGAGTCTCCAAGATCGTAAATACTTCGGTGCTTCCCACCCAGTTAGCCTCTGCGTATATACTGTTCACTCGTACTGTAATCTGGTTCATAGATACCTCTATTCTTGAATTAGGAAACCCACCACCAAAATATGCATAGAACTCGTCGTTATACATAAAAAAGCTAAGGCCCAAAAATGTGCCGAGAGGGGTACGCAAGTAAAAGTCACCGTAACCTTCAAAGCTTGAGTATGTAACATCTATAGACCACCCGAATAAAGTCTCAAAATATACGTCCTCGACAGGTATGTAAATACAGCTAGTTCTAGGGCGTATCATGCCGCCTTGAATCTCTATAGCACCAACGTCTTTTTGAGTGAGCGACGTAGTAGCCGTGCCTGTAGCGACTAATATGCCCCCCTCAGGATCGCCTTGAAACTGTTGTGCATTTGAAATAGACAGCTTTTTTACATTGTATAGCCAGTTACCAGCTATTTGTGGCGTGATCTTAACAATAGCTGGACTAGCTAAATACTCTTCAAAGGTGTTATCCCCATATCCAAAATTGTAAAATGGTGCTGTTGAATACCCACTGCCCTTAGGAGCCATTAAGCAAAAGTCGGACATCAGTCTAAAGGCTTAAAGGCAAAGTCAGTTGTCAAAACAATCGTGCCTACTACACCGTCCTTCCAACAATAAAACTCTGTCGCAAATTTTGTAACACGAGACGGCTTATCGGGCATCGGCGCAGGCGGGACGACAGGAAATTTTTTCCTTACTTCCCTATCAGGCTTATCGGGATTTAGGTTTGACGGTGGGGCTTTACGTCTTTGGGTTTGCTCTTTTTCAAACTCATCAATACTACGCTTAACATCTTCCGCGTTTTGAGCACCCTTTTTAATAGCAACGTCAGTAAGTATCTCATCCGTTGACTTACGTGCTGTATCGACACCGTTCTCCGCAGCCAGATCCTTAGCCGCCTGTCGGTTGGTTCTAGGCGCGTAGTTGCCGTTGACGAGTCTGTTGTTGGATAAGTACTCGCCGTTCAACGGCCTGCCGTTAGATGAGTCAGCGTTGCCGTCGTACGGGCCTCTTTGAATAAAGGGTTCGTCCATAAGTATTATCGTGCAAACAAACTAGCATCAATCACAGAAGCGGTTACTCTGTGCCAGCCCCATTTGTACGGTTCGGATTGGTACCGCAGTAAGTAGTATCCAGATCTAGGGATGTCTTGTGGGTAAGTGGCGGAGAGTGATTTAGGATTTACACTTGCAAATATATTTGATGGGGAGGACGCATTTGAATTTGCACTACCGCCAAATGGAAGTTGTACGGAACAAGAAGCACTAGCTACTACGTACCTATCTGCTGCATCAGACAGATTTATAAGTGGGTGCAGTGTCGGGGGCACATTGGTTACGTTAATAGTAGTATCAACAGCTACGCTAAAACCAGAGCCGCTAGTGCTATCTCTATGCTCCTGCTGATCGCTCTTAGCATAACTAAAAGATCCATTGCACTGTGCCGATACGTTTACTCTTTTTGCGTTCGTTATGATTCTATGAGATTGAGGTTTAAATACAGGCCAACGCTTCATTCCTGAAGGAGAACTCCTATACGGAGACTTCTCCATTAGTTTACTAATAACAAGATCTGAGCTTACAAAAGAACCAGCAGTATACTGTCCCTCAACATACGCGTTTTCTGTCGGCTTCACATAGAAGACATGGATGTTAATCGGACAGTCTTGACCCCACGGATACTCAATATCTAATAGTACTTCTGGCTCCTGTGAGGCAGAACCATTAGCTTCTCCCCTCTCAGAACCGCTTAGAGATACATCGTTGCCTATCGCACTACCGTCCCAATTTGATTCGTATGTCCCTACAGCATTATCAGCAGACCAGATTACTTCGACGCTACGTAATACATTAGGTAGGTTAATGTCTACGGTAGAACTGTAGGTCATAAAGTAACCTGCCACTACCTCATAAGGTACTGTTTCAGTGACGCGTAAGAATCTATCTTTAGTTACAGGTGTAAACGAAGTGTCTTGCGCGTATAGATCAGCTTCTGAAGGCGGATCGACAAACTGCTGAATCTTCCTAACCTGTGCCTTGACGTTGTTATCCCAATCAGAGCCGACAAGTTCAGGCCACTCATTTACGGTAACGGTCTCACGAATGTAGCTGCCGTCGCCTAAGGGGGTCACTTGGGACTGTACCACAAGAAGACCCTCTTCTGCCGTTAGTTCAGATTGTGAATATGTCTCAGTCGTAGAGGCAACAGTCTGCTCGACGTAGGCACGCGTTCCAACAAGTGTTACGTCATCCTCTGAAGTGGAGCGAGAAACCGTACGTACCCGTTTGATGTCAGGATTGATCTGATCCTCGCTGATCGAAATCTGATCTCCTGTAGGGACTGGCAAAGATGCTTTGCCCTCTACGATCTCTTCTGTTACGACAGTAGGTAACGTAGCCCTGAATCTTTCTGGCGTGAGAATTGGCCTCTCAGCAGAGAAGGACAGCTTCTCGTCTAAGAAGGCACGCTCAATGTACGTCCGCACTTCAGCGACGTAAAGCGAATCAAGCTCTGCCTGATCCATCTTCTTCTGCTGCTTGTCGAAGAAGACGTACTCGATATTGTCAAACGTACCTTCAGGCACATTGGGCATTGGTGTGCCAAATTCAGGAAAAAGAGGATCAAATTCATCTCTAAGCGTGACGTACTCACGTAGCACGACACGAAACTCACGACCACCAACATTACCAATTACGTTACGGTAGCCTGAGGAAAAATTGTAGAGGTCTTGATTCTCACGATCAGCAGCGTAAAAGAACTGGAAAATCTGATTGCGTTCGATGTCAACGGGCTTGATGAAGATCAGCTTGTGGTACGGCCATTTATCTTTATTAGGATGCGGCGTGCCATATAAAGGAAAATCGTGCATGTTACCGTCACGGATTTCACTGAACAATACATCCGTAACAAGCGGCGTAGGAAATGTCCTACGGTCCTGCCTGTACGGTGCTTGAGGTAGTGCTGAGATTGGCATTAAAGAATAGCTAAGTAATTATAAGTTTTACCTGCTGAGATACTACCACTAGCAGTAACGGTAAAGCCACCGCTTGCTGCTAGAGGCATAAGTACGTGAGCTTCTACTCCTGTACTTCCGTACTGTTGTGTAAATACTTTAGAAGTAGCTGTCATTCCAGTTACAGGAACATTAACCTGAGTTGTTCCTGTTGAAGTCCATGAAAAAGTACCAGTAACAATACCTACTCCAGCCAACGGTAAGCCCGTACAATTAGTAAGCGTACCTGAAGCTGGAGTTCCTAATACTGGGGTTGTTAAAGTCGGGCTTGTTAAAGTTGGAGAAGTCGAAAGAACAACCCCACCACTACCAGTTGAAGCAGCGGTTACGCCAGTACCGCCGTTTACAACAGGCAGAGTACCACTAACGTGAGTAGCTAAACCAATCTTACCCCACAGGGGAGCTGATGCAATGCCGCCTGAAATCAACGCATTGCCTGTAGCTACGTCTGCGAGTTTACTTAATGCTGTTGAACTACTCGCGTATAGAATATCGCCAGTAGTGTATACTGTCTGACCTGTACCGCCTGTGGTTACACTTAATGAGTTTTGTGTAGCTAAAGCACCTAAGCCCAAAGTCGAACGCATAGTAGAAGCGTCTCCGTCATCAAGTAAACTAAAAGCAAAGGTAGAGCAGTTAAGTGCTGATGGGCTTGCAGCACTACTTGTCGAGTTGCCTAAGATCGTACCGCCAGCAATTGTCTCAATCTTGGCGAGAGTGACGTTGTTATTTAGGATCTTTGTCGTCGTGACTGCGTCAACAGCGAGCTTCGCAGCGGTTACGCCTAAATCAGCGATCTTCGCAGTGGTCACGTTTAGGTCAGTAATCTTTGCAGTCGTGACCGCGCCAGCCGCGAGCTTATCCGTTGATACGTTGAGGTCGGCGATCTTTGCCGTCGTAACCGCACTAGCAGCGAGCTTCGCAGTGGTCACATTGAGATCTGTGATCTTAGCAGTCGTAGCTGCACCATCAGCAAGTTTAGCCGTAGTCACAGCGAGGTTGGCGATTTTGCCTGTAGTTACGGATAGGTCAGACGGAGTGCTAACGCCAACGTCGGAGATGATGAGGGTATACGTATCAGAAGGCATAATGGTTAAGCGTCGTTAGTAGTTTGTGCGCGTGCAGTGAGTGAGCCGTAAAGGAGTCTGGTACGTACTGTAGGCGAGCCACGATCCATGAAGAGATCCCATTCATAGATGCCGCTGCCAGCTTTAAGCGTTTTGGTTTGGGCTTTGGTAATCGTAATAAGTACTTGTCCGTTAGTTGCAGTACCTAAGATAGTGGGCGTAAGGTCAAGCACTTCCTTCTTTGTCAAGACTTCACGGACATCAGCATAGAACGTAGCATTAGATGGCGACCCCAAATCAACAGCAGCACCAGCCTGATTGTTGATCGTAAGCACGAAGCTGTAATCCGCTGCGCGGTCTAAGGTAATGTCGTAGTTGGCTGCAAGCATCAGGATAAAGGGTTAGGCCCAAAAGGTATTCGGTACGTCGGGATTGAATTCTGGACGTGGTACAGAGATCTCGCTACCTGCATCGTCGTGTACAACAAAGTCGCTTGCCCAATAGATGAACTGCTCGCCACCTTTAGGAATCGGAATTCCGACAAGATCGCGAAAGAGAACCCAATAGTTGCCGTCTTTATTATGCTCGCCGATCAAGCACAGTGCGTGGGTGTGGGATGCAAGAGACGAGACAACTACGCCAGACTTTTTGTCAAGCTGCGCGAATCCGTTAGCAATTCCAAATTGCTCAGCAATTCCTTTGCTTGGGAATTTGAGAAGGTAGTCGATCATGTGGTTAAGGTGATTAGTTTTGCATCAGTAACTGCTTTTTTGTAAACTCTCACTGATTTAAGATACCCATTGATTGCATTTCCATTCCAAGACCTTCCGATATTCATTTTGCTTATCCCAACTGGCATTGCTCCTGACGTATCAAGAGTTCCATTTACTCCATTCATTGAAATTTGAAAAGAATTAAGCTTATTGGATGATGCCGCTTTGAAGAAAGTCCCTAAAGTGAGTGGCCTATTTGGTGAAGCAGAAGTTGTTCCACCAGATACAACATATCCTTGTACTGTATTAGGTGATGGGAATGCAGCTAAAGCAAGCTGATTACTACTAGATGCATTATCTAATGAAATTATTGATGGGAAGGAAGAAGTGCTTCCAACTAATGCCTCTACAAATAGAGTTGCTTCAGATGAATTATAAAATGTTGAAACATCACTAATCGAGCAAACGTCAGCGGAGCGTGTCCGAGAAGCAGAAACAGTTGGAATGTAGCTAGTGGCAAATGCTCCAACTTCAAGTTGTGCAAGCTCAACTGTACCAGTTACAGTTAAAATAAGACTGCCAGCAGAAGGTGTAAATGTTAGCTTGGTTCTTGTGGGAAAGTCTCCAGTTCCAGTAACCGTTGCTATAGTTGCTCCTGATAAAATAATTGTACCTGTCCCGTAAAAACTTAGAGTGTGGGGAACCGCAGTGACAGTGCGTGTCTGAGTGGTTAAGGCATCACTTGGGAATAATAAATTTGTTCTCTGCTCCTCAATGAGTAGTCCTTTGCTAATAAGCGTTACTGGATCATAGTCAAATCGCGGTTCATTATTTGCCGCTTTTACAATGTCAAATGAGCTAGTTGCAGTTACAATAGGGCCAAACCATTGAGCCAAATGAGGGAAATATGTTGAGGTAGGGGCTGATGTAGCTACTACTGCACCTTCGGTGGATAACTGCCAAGCAGTTCCGGTGTAATAAAATCGTGTAGTTCCATTAGACCATTCCCACTTTCCATTTGTCACAGTTGCTCCCTGCGGGATGTCTACGTTATAGTCAATGTCTGTATAAGTAAAAATCGCATTTATAACAGATAAGCCAAAGTAAGTCGTACCTCCATTATCTCCGCTCGCACGAGTAAAAACAGGTGTCGGCCCCTTACGCGCAGTAAGAGTCTTGTCAGCAGCAAACTGGAGATCCAGCGATAATCCATCTGGATTAGATGGACCCTTAGCCTTAACCAGATTATTGCCTAAGCCTAATTGCATTTAGAGTGCTTTGTAAGCGATTGCTGTGCCGCTTGCAAGAACGGCAGAAGTAAACGGGGTAAAAATGGTGAAGCCAGCAGGATACGTAATTCCCGTTACGGCTACGCTGCTTGCGCTATTGAGGGGGGCAGCGATACTTGTAAGCGTAGAATCAGTTACAAAGCTAATGGCGCAGTAGTCATCCGTAGTGAATGTGGCTGAACCAGTACGCATTTCAAATCCAGCTTCGCCGAAGCTTTGTTTGTCGATATTGTTTGTCATAGAGGTATAGAGTTGGGATTAAAGTTTGATTCGAAGTTCGCCTGTAGCGGTCTTGTAAATTGTTCCAGATGTAAGATTAGCTGCTACGGCAGCGGCTTCATTAGCGTACGTTGAGAGTGAAGTAGTAGTCTGCGAAGTAATCGTATTTGGGCCTGACGGACCAGCAGGACCATTCAAGGACAGCGTTAGTGACTGTGAGTCTACAGTACGAATGAAATTATTGTTCTTTGTACTAGCCATATTAAGTTAGATTAGTGATGTTTGCATAAGCATCGGCATTACCGACAAGTAGTTTATGGGACAAATTATTGGTGTCAAACCAGAATAAGTCCCACAAATAACGCTTGTTCGTGTCTAGGGTTAGTGTCTGTGCCCTAGTTAGGGATAGCTTTATTGTCCCATTGCCTAACGACGTAATGGTAAAGGCGGCAGCTAAAGGCTTACGGTCGGCTTCACGAATCTCAGCCTTGCCATAAGGCGCGGTTAAACCGACAGGCTCATCCAATGAGTCAAGAATCCGAATTGAGAAGTTGAAGTCTTCACCTTTTGGGATTATAATATCGTAAACGGCGGTAGGCATTACGTCGGATAAGGTACGGCAAGCCGCACAAAATGTCAAGCTATTGTATAGCTTTTAACGCATTACTCGCCAACCAGTTTAAGATTCCATCGGCGTACGCCCTAGCAAGTTCTCCCCTATGCCCAAAAAAGAACTCGTTCTCTTTGGCGTTGCTACCAAAGAAAGGCTCGCAGATTACAGCAGGGCAGTGGGTCTTACTTAAAAAAAGACCGCCACGATCATCCGCATTGATCTGTTTCAAGCCCCTGTTCTTCTGTTGTGGAAACGCTTTGGCAAAGCTTTGGGTTAGCTCATCGGCAAGCTTTAGTCCCTTGGGGCTACTGAACCAGTGCAAGAACTCATAGCCATTGGCTTTGCCGTCGTCGGAGCAATTGAAGTGTAGCTCTACGGCTACGTCTGCTTTGATCTCCTGCAAGTGACGCGCTAGCCAGTTCATAGCAGTGCCGTAGCCTGATCCATTGTACAGGCTTATCACCACTGCATCGTGACCTGTTTGCTGGATTAGTTCGCAAACGCGTTTAGCGAGCGGTTGATTGAACGACCACTCTGTTACGTTATCCACATTTACTGCACCTTTGTCGCCTGCACGGCTATGGCCTACGCATACTGCTACAAGTTTTTTGTTCATTTTGGCTGGTTCAACAAGCTCATCTCCAATAGAAAAGAGCCGATCCCATTCAGTTTAGAACGGAACCAGCTTTGTTTCGCGCTACCTAAGCAGCCATTTGGCATACTCAAAGCGCGTAAGAGCACTTGCTGTGAGCGCATTACTTCGCGTCAGCAGCTTTGATAAGTCCAACGCCAACAGTAACGCTAGTGATGAGCGTCCCAATATCAAACGTACCTGTCTTCAGGAAAGAGATAGCGGTGAAACTGACGCTAGAAACAATAGTGAGGATTCCAATGATAGTAGTCTTCATCTGGAAAGAGTACTATTTACTGACCAGCTAGTCAAGCAAAAATCACTTACGCTTCATCGACCGCTCAATGGCAATAACAAATGAATTACCCTTATGTTTAGAGTCACCCATATCACCCATATCCTCCATATCTTCCATACCACCCATTTTGCCGCTTCCACCACAAGCACTACAACATTCTCCTTCACCTTCGTGTCCTTCAGATTCAGAAGCCTCGTAGGCTGGACCTTCTTGGGCTTCATGCTCAGGATCTTCACCAGCATCCTTCTCCAGCATCCTTCTCCAGCATAACTGGTTTGCCACCTAATTGTAATGGCAATAGACTATTACCAATAGAAATAAATGTTCCTTCTAACTTAAATGGTTTGACATTTGCGTCAGACGGAAGTTGAATACCTTCAGGAATTGGAATATACATAGAATTAGAGCTTACGGATCACGTTATAGAGGGAGATCAAACCAATGATCAAGCCCAATACCAAAGAGGCAGTACGAAGATGAGCGTCAAGCTGCTCTTGAAATGAGACTACTACCCCTAAAGCAGGGGCAGCAGACCCAGTTACTGAGTTGAAGCAACGCTCAAACATCTTACTTCATTGGCTTTTTCATTGCCATCTCAACGGCGGAAGCAAAAGAATTTGGTCCTTCAGGCATCTCTTTGCCAGTTGCCATTTCCTTTCGTTCAACGGCTTTCTCTTCAGGTGCTTCGACATCTGGAAAGGGGATACCATCTACAGCAATAGGGTAGAGTTGACCTTCGTCAATCGTGTACGTTGTCATAAGGTCAAAGGTCTCGCCTTTCGGCACTTGGAGACCTTCAGGAATAGGTAGATAGGCAGGCATAATTTAGAAAGGGGTTCCTACATCCTGTTTCAAGATGCCTGCTGTAAAGATACATAAGGCAAGAGTCTTGAAACAGGATACAGGGTTTAGGGTTTAGTGAGTACGGTACCAGTTGGTTCCGTCGCTAAGATAGCGTGCAGTAGTCGCAATAGCAATAACGCTAGTAGCAGATGGCGTGGCCGATGCTGAGGTGTATATGTTGGCCGAAGGGCTAGTCACAGTAACTGCGCCTGAAGAAGTATTAGCATTCTGAATGATAATGTCACGAAGAACGCCACTAGCCGCAGGAATAGTTGCAGCAGTTGCAGCAGTACGACCCGAAAAGATAACAAGTCGTGTTGCAACTACAGCACCATCGCCAGCACCAAGAACAACATCGTTAGCACTAACGCCATTGATCTGGTTCAAAGAAACTTTACGTACTTTAGACGAGCCAGTGCCCGTCAAGTCGTAGATTGGAAGCAAGTCATCGCCAGTTGGCACAGCGATTTGAGCGAGTGTTGGAAGATCGTCGAGGCTTGGAGGACACATAAGTTTTAAGTAGGTAAAAGATGAAGCTAAGGGGTATCCTTTTTAGGGATACCCCTTAGCGTTTAGGGTTTAGGCAGCAGGAGTGGTGCTGGTGCGCTTGAAGAGGATCACGTAACCGAATTCGGTTTTGATCGGCTTCGTTGCGCTAGCAAGAACGCCACGGAAGAATCCAATTGTGCCATCAGGATTGAGGTCAACTGAAGGAATGTTCTTCCAGTTGAACTTACCACGATAGTTGACGGGATCGAAGGTCAGACCGTTAGAGCCAGAGATAGGCTCAGGGATCTGGCTCTCCATAACGTCCATGTGGAGCACGTAGGCTGCTTCATAGCCAGCAGTTTCATACGAGGTATTGAGGGTGATAACACCACTCGTTGCAGTATAAGGCTGGACACGAGTAAGGGTTCCAGAACCAGAGTCCGTCGAGTGCGTGAAGCGAGGAGCAAGGTCATCAATCAAGTGATAGAAACCACGGAAAGACTTCTCGATACCCAACGGTGCGATCAGATCGCTGACCTTAGAATTGTTGTAGCGAACGTCGTCGCGGAAACCAGCTTCAGTTTGCAACGCGTAGGAAAGTTCCGACGAGCAGACAAGGGCAAAGACAGGACGAGCATTCTCACGACCGTAAGCGTTCGTTCCAGCACCTGCACGAACCAACTTGAAGTAGATCGAATCGAGGATCTTGTTCGATCCATTAGCTGTAGGAGCAACAACAGTAGAACCACCAGTAGCCGTTCCTTCGTAGGAAGTAGAGGTAGTAGACGAAGTAGCAAGACAGACAACAAGGTTACCAGAAACCTTGTCATATTGATCGCGATAACGCTCTTCCCACGAATACTTCGTAGAATCCGTCATGGCATCCATGATGGCGCGAAGTTGTTCGGTACGGTAAGCAGCAAAGCGGAGGTCTTCCACGTTGATCTTAGGGGATTCAACGGTAGCGCGTTCCAGTGAGTACTGTTTGAGTTGGCGACCGAAAGCAACGAAGCTCTTGCCCGTACCAGCACCGATATTGGTATCTTGCGCTCCAGTCAGAATCTGATCGAGAGTGCTTGAGGTAGTAATCGAAGCAGCAGAATCACCGCCGATACCAGTCCAGACTGAACTGCCAGCAAGCGTAGAGCCGTTAGCGGTAGTAGTGGGGAGGGCGCGGTCGTAAATCAGCGTGCCAAGGGTGTAGCCCATTCCATCAGGGAATGAGGTCTGCTTGATGAGATCCATCCACGGAGACGTGTGGAGGGTACGACGATAGATGTCTTGACCGATACGGTTAGCCTCTTGAGTGAGGATCGTGTCGATTGCGGTAGTCGAATTAGTAGGATTCGAGAAAGTTTGTCCAGCGTTTACAGCCATAAGAGTAGTTAGTTAAGAAGTTAAAAGGTTGTTGAAAGTTAAAGAAGAATACACGGTTGTCGCAGAAGCAGGCGACAGGCGCATAGGCCCAAGCTTCAAGTAACCCTTACATCCACTCTACTACTAGAACCAAGTTTTCCCTTTCGGGACGGCATGGAGCGAGCCGATAGCTTCGTAAAATTTCAGGTCGAGAGAAGCTTCGTATAAAATTGATTACTTGTCAACTCAAATTTTATACGAAGCTGTAACTTTTATTTAGCCGCCGAAGGCAGCAGCAACGGCATCGACAAAGGATTTGCCATCCAATGCAGCAGGGGCAGAGCTACTATTGAGCGATCCGCCGCCTGCTTTAGGTGCGGAGCGGTCGTAGTCTGCAAGGCGAGAGGTCAAGGAATCAATCTCCTTTTGCAGGTTAATGTACTGAGCGGCCATCTTTGGCAGTAGCTTTGCAGCCATAGCCTGATAGGTTCCAGTTACAGGATCAAGCGACGATGGATCAAGCTGTGCGGCTTCGTTTGCCATTGCGGCTAAGTCAACACCCTCAACGCCGCTAAGGAATGCCAGTTTATTCTGTAGCTTACTGGCTACGGCATTAGCTGCTTCTTGGCGTTGTTGAACACGCGCAACAAGATGTTGCTGCTGTTGTTGTGCTTCAAGTTGTTCAGCTTCACGCAACGCCGCTTCAGAGTTCTCCTGTAGGATTTGACGCTGTTGTAGGATAGGCTGGGTCTCCTCAATGATTTTGTAGATGCGGAACTTGTCCCGATCACTAGCGTTAGCAAGCAGTTCAGAGAGTTGTTCTTCCTGCATGGCTTCATCGCTATTGGCGATAGCTTCAATCAAAAGGTTGGAATCAACTGAATACTTCTCAGCAATCGCATCGGCTTCGGAGACAAGCTGCATGAGCGGCTGCTCGACAAGTTGCTTGTACGCCTGACTCTGCTCAAGTTTACTGATAACCATTTGCTGCTCATACTCAGCAACACGGTCTTGTAGTTGCTGGTACTCAGGATTATTGGCAAGGGCTTCAAGCTCCTGCAAACGACTGGATTGTTGCGTTGAACTCTGCTCAAGCTCTTCGGCACGAGTCTTGTAGGTCTTCAACTCAGCCTTGAGTTCTTTGAACCTACGTGCTGCTTGGGGAGTCCAGTCCTTCGCGTCGTCTCCGAAATCAAGATCCGAGAGGGGGTCGTTAGATTGCGGTGTTTCGATTGGGGTCTCAATTACTGCTTCAGCAGCAGGCGTTGGGGTTTCAATCTGTGGGTTATCCAATGAATCGAAGAACGAATCAAGGGACTCTACAAACCCACCGTTGTCGGTAGGGGCGGACTCCATTGACGGAGCTTCAGTTGGTACGGCTTCAGGTGCGCTCATAATTTATGGTAGGAGATTATTCAATGTGTGACCACTCTTCAGGTACCGTGGTGCGTGACGTTGGAGGCTTAGTCAGCTTTTGCAGATCACGGTAGAAATCATTGTACCCGCCTAACCAGCACATACGATTTTCATTATTCACGCCACTTACAATAGTAGAGTAAGTCGGCTGTGCAGCGTTGGTCAGAGTAGCACAAGCAAGCTGATAGATGGGGTCATTAAGGATTTCCCTTAGTCTTTCAATAGCGGCAAGATCATTGAACCAGTGGTCCAACTGCTTAGGTACAGTAGCTTTGCGAGCAGGCATGAATGAATAAAACCACGGAGTTCGCGGTTTGTCAAATAATTTATTTAGCTAGTTGCGTTGCCTGAAAGCTTCAATGCGCGTTCAGCATCCTTCAAAGCAAGATCCTGATCTGCTTTGGCTTGCTTAATCTGCATCTCGATCTGCGCCTTCTGTTGGGCAATCTGCATCTTGAGTTGATGCTCTTGCATCTTCATTTCCGTAGGAGACTGGCCTGCTGGCTGTCCTTCTTGCGGCTGCTGCCCTTCGGCTTGACCTGCTTCCATAGCCTTGCGTTGCTCGGCTTGCAGCTTACGGTTGAAGTTAGTGATGATCTCTTGCGCGATCTGCATCAGTTGGTTGGACTCAGCGACTTGCGCCCTTGCCGACGGATCGGCAGAGAGGTACTGCAAGTGTTCCCCGCAATGCTGGAAGATTGCCTCAACCAACGGAAGAGCTTGCATCGGATCGACCTCGCCTGAATCAATGCCAGCAACAAGTTGTTGCAGCAAAGGATTGTGGATGCGTAGGTGCATTCCGTGTAGCTCACTATCGAGAACGGTAACAGGTTGGCCTGATTGCATTGCTTGATTTTCGAGCATAGCGATCTTCGCATCAACAGTCATTCGTGGCTCTGGATTTGCTGGCGCGTAGCGATCAACAAGGTCACGACCAACCCGTTCCGAAGTGATGTCGCGGATCAAGTTACGACGACCTACTTCATCGTAGCTGCCAGCAATTTGATTAAGCTCACGGAGAGCGAGCAAACGGTTGGCAGCAGAGCCAGCACCGATTGCCCTTACAGCAACAGTCTTGTTGTGATCAATCGACTTGATGATCTGTTCGGTCACGCCACGTTCAGCGCAACGGGCAAAGAATGCCTTAGTACGATCATTACGCCTAGGACTGCTCACAGCGCGTCGTACGACCTCCTTGAGGAGTCGTGACCAGCTAGAGTAAAACAGATTGATTGTAGAGCCTGTCAGGCGTGAAGAAACGGCAAGGTCGTGTTCGGTCTGAAGCTGGTTACGGTAAGGGGAAGATTGGTTGCCGTACGTCGATACCAAATCGACATTGGCTGCAAGCTGACTCTGCAAATCGTTTAGTGCAGGAACCATGTTCTGAGACAGGTTCGGTGCAGCCTTCTCGATCACCTTCACGTTAGGTGAGAGGATCGAATACGGACCGTACATCGTAAACGACAAGTCCTCAAGCGCACGCTGCGTCTCAGGCTGGATCATCACTGCGCCAGACATCATCGCGCTATCGAGCATCTGGCAACGGATACGGTTGCTTGTCTGGACGTGATTGAAAATGCGGTGGCCTAAGCCTCTAACAGAATGGTACGTGCCGTTTGTTCCTACGCCGTACGAGAACATCACATAGGCTTGTTCGGGCTTGTCAAACATCGACGTTTGTTTGAACATGAAGGACTTCGGAGTCTCTTCGGCAAACATGAGTAGCGAGACAGAGCCATCGAACTCACGCACCCACATGTGAACGACTTGAACGGTCGTGTTCTCTAAACCAGTATAGAGGTCATTGTTCTTCATCTCGCGTTGGGTCACTTCCCAATCTGCGTAGGTGTTGCTGCCGTTACGGCCTGACGTGCGTGCGTTCTTGACGATGACACGTTTGACTTCCTCTACGTCCCAGCCGATCTTCGCTGCGGCTTCAGGATTCTTGATGAAGGCGTAGAGTTCGTGTAAGAGGTACTGACGACGGGCACAAGCCACTTCGACGTACTCTTCGGATGCAGGGGTTTGACGTGGGATCAGGAAGTCGCCCAAACCACAAACACGGAAGTTCCAATTGTGTGGGTCTTCAAAGTAAGCAACGCCCACGCCGTGCTTTGTGAACTCAGTGCAAAGCCTAAGGTAGCTGCTGTGGAACTCGGGCCACTCTCGCAACATCTGCGTCAACTCTTCGGCAATAATGTCGTTCGCGTCTTGCCGTGCGGCAGGATCGCCCAACTGCGTCTTGACGTGCATCAGCTTGTCAAGCGAGGTGTAGAGGTCAACGTAGGCGGACATCGACACGTCAAGGTATCGCTGCGCCTCGCCGAAGTTTAGGTTCGTACGATTGCCTTGGCCTGTCGAGTACAGAACCCTTTGATCATACGGCGGCGCACCATCAAACATAGCATCAGTACGCGCACGATTACTTGAAGACTTTTCATCTGCTTTTCGGAGTGTGTCGTAAATCGAACGCGCAGCTTTCACGTCACGCAACCGCGATTCAGGCGGCGTAAGCGTATCGGGATCAAGGTTCAACAAGTCAAACTCGTTGAGACCTGAAGGTGTCACTGGCGGATTATTCGTCACAGGTTGGATAGTGGGGTTAGTTATTCAGAAAGTCAAGAAATTGTTTCTGCGTCTCCAAAGATGCTGATGACGAGTTTCTTGATCGGCAAACGCTTCCGCTTACCGTCATCGTCCGTTAGCTGTACGCACCACTGATGGCCGCGAGGATGGATGACAGGCGTGACACGATGTTGCATACCTGCTGTGCGTCCTCTTGACGCAGGCTGGACGCGGAACACAGAGCCGTCAGAGGCAATGGCATATTTCGAGTAGTTCGGGATTACGGTGAGGTCAAGTGGTGTAGTCATATCGGAGTCGATCTTAGGGGCGTATGGCAGCTTGTCAATTTCTTTCTGAATTATTCTTCGGATGGGCTTGCGTCTACGACGTATCGGAAACAGGTCAGATACAAACCGCTCGTTCTTTGGTTTCTTATGTTTCAGTCTAAGGTGATTGGTCTCATGGTATCGCGTGACTCTCGTTAAACGAATCAACTCAAACCGCTCACGCGGAACCCAACGCTCACCGCCCTTGCAAGATGGGTGATAGCCCACAAAAACAAAACCATCCTCTCTTGTGTCGCCGTGGCGTAATCGTCGTGCAGTCTCCATAAGCAAAACGGTACGGCAAAACCCAAAACCCGTCAAGTATTTTGTTCAATTAAAATAATAATGTGAATTACCGTTAGTATAAACCTTATAAATACTCTTTCCTTTAGGTAATTCATATTATCTCAATAATTCAGTTAATTGAAATTTAATTGAATTATTGATTTACATTGAATTACAGTGTTCTGGGAAACTCTTCAGATTTTTCTCCCGTGCTGAAAGTCCTCTCAAATTATTTCTGACTGACACTTTAACCCTGAATCCTGTATCCTAAACCCGCGATGCGAACCGTGCGTCTGCGTCTGCGCGAGTGCTTAAATCTGCTAGATAACTGTTAGATCTAACATAATACTAACAGAAAAGGCACCACTTTCGTGATGCCTTTTCGCTGATTCCTGTATCTTGCTACAGGATTAAGGGTACAGGGTGCAGGTTACGCGCTTTTCGCGTCGTTATAGCGTAACCGTTTGCGATCCAGTAGCTTCTGACGGTTTGTCAAGTAGTAATTTCGCTGATAATTGCGATTTTTTTCTTGCTTTTCAGGATTTAACTCCGCTTCAAGCTCCCTTTTTCGGCGCAAATCGCCCTTTTTGGCTTCATAATACGCCTTCTGGTACTCTTTGCGAGCCTCTTTGTTCCTATCGTAGTAGCTTTTGTCCATAGAATTTTGCGTGTGCGACCCCCATTCTGCCAATTCTTTGCTTATCCGTCAACCTCAATTATTTTTTTCTCACGTAGTTACCTATCGGTACCGCCCCTGCAAAAAACATGCCACCCCCACCCGTAGCCTGTACCCTGATTCCTGCATCTTGTGCCTGATTCCGATGACGGATACAGGATACAGGGTTCTTGCTGCATGATCCATGCGCGGGGCGAGGACGGGGCTATTCCCTAGTCTATGAAGGGTGACGCTAGTTAAGTTACCTAACTAACAAACAAACAAACACACAAACACACAAACGTATGAAAGCAAACAAAGCAAACAAAGCAAACAAAGCAAACAAAGCAAACAAAGCAAACAAAGCAAACAAAGCAAACAAAGCAAACAAAGCAAACAAAGCAAACAAAGTAAATAGATATGCAAAGGTGGACTTCTCATCACTTCTCCCACTTATGGCGGGAGTGTGGGAAAGAGAAACGAGTTTGATGCAAGCGTTCCTTGCGATGTGGAATAAGCAGAAAGATAAGTCGGCTCCGTTAGAATTCCGAGAAGTCTTCTGTGCTTTCGCGCTAGCCAAGGGCTATTGTGATAAGTGGGCAGGTGCTGTTGCCCGCGATGCTGATAGAGAATTGTTCGGTATCCGTGGCGTAAGATCCGACAAGGGCAAGCCGAAGGACAAGCCAAAGGCGGACAAGCCAAAGGCGGACAAGCCTGCGAGTGGCAAGGTTACGCCGCAACAGCTTGCTCACATGGCGAAGGCATTAGATCAAGAAGGCATCGACACCCTCATCGGTCTTCTCGTCGCAATGTAACCTGAATCCTGTAACCTGAATCCTGTAACCTGTAACCTGTAACCTGAATCCGTAATCCTGCATCCTTAGTTAGGTTGACTAACTAAGGATGCTGATTGCCTGCTGCTCTTAGTTAGGTAACTAACTAAGGGCATAAGGCAGTTAGTAAACTGCTATTAAAATATGAAAACAAAAATGAATCCACCTCACTATGAGGTAGCTAGAGGTGCTTCTACCTACGGGATAGAGTACCTAATCCAAGAGGGTATGTTCGACTTCTCAAGAAGAAGCATACCCAAGAAGTTCAAGGGTCGTAAGTCTGCTGAGCGAGAGGCACGTAAGTACGCTGGTGCTTGGGTCGAAGCGGGTATGCGTCCGTATAGACGTTGGGAGGGATACTGATTGCCCGTTGCTCTTATTCCGCTCCAACGGAATAAGGGCATAGGGCAGTTAGTAACCTGCAACATAACATGACAACAAATAGAATAGACAACGCAATCAAATACCTCATGTCTCGCAATCCAAAGGCATTGCTAGACATGACAACCCCAACCCCAATCCTCGGTCGCCAGATCGTGCTGTGGCTACCTAAGAAGGTATCCAGTCTGGCATTCGACTTGCCGCCTCTCAAGCGGTGATTGCCCGTTGCTCTTAGTTAGCTCACCTAACTAAGGGCATAGGACAGTTCATGTTGGACTGCAACTAAACCATAATAAATAAAAATATGAAAAACAAAGAATGTAGTTTACGACAACTCATTATTGAATCCCTGACAGATGCCCTTGCAAAGGGGAAATGCGAATGGGAAGCTGCGTTCCCTGAGGGCTTACCCATTGATGTACCCATTGATGACAAGGGTTATATCCAATACTCACGGATTCCAAGGTCATTTGTCGAAAAGCAAAACGACGAAACCCTGTTTCGTCTTTATACGGCCAACTGCTGTTTAGCTTTTCGCTGAACCCTGTATCCTTAGTTAGTCAACCTAACTAAGGATACTGATTGCCTGCTGCTCTTAGTTAGGTAACTAACTAACTAAGGGCACAAGGCAGTTATGAAGACTGCAACTAAACCATAAATACAAATAGAAATATGAAAACAAGAGCACAGATAGAAATCACACACGATGACATCGAAGGTGATGTCATCGACATTATCAATGAAGCGATCTACGAAGCGCGGGGAATCCGCGTCTCGCTTGACGCTTTCTTATTCAATAGCAAGACTCGCTTGCTATCTCACTCATTGGAAGTCCGTGACAACTGCGGTTCCATAAGCAGTTACTGCTTCCATGAGCATGTGAAGCTCTCATACCGAGGGTTGCCGATTACTCTTCACCTACCGCCAGTCATGTCAGAAGGTAGACAGGTAGATTATTACGCCACAGATCCACAGTCTTTAGTTGACTATGCCCGTTGGGCTAACGTCGTGTTACCCTTCAACCCTTTAGACGAGAAGAGCGGCCTTCGGTTTGTCTCGCGTCATACCACAAGCGTTTACAGTTCCGACAATCACGCTAGGTTCACTGACCCAAAGCGCATTGTCTCTTGCGTCAACGACTTGATGAAGCACCTAAATAGAGAAGCCTTGAGTCAGCTCGTCACTAACCCCATGCTTGCTCGCATCGAGTCCGCGATTGCCAATCAAGGTTATCATTGTGAGTTCATCTCCGACGATGTTACCATCTCAGAGGTCTACTACAACGAGAGCAGCACGACGAACAAGTTCGTTAGCTGCATGGCAGGCAAGTCTGCTGCATGGTTTGAGATCTACGATGATCTTCAATCACATGACCGTCTGACGATGGTTCGCCTAGTCAATGGTAGCGGCGAGTTTAAGGGTCGCGCCTTGTGCTGGAAAGGTAGTAATCCAGATGACTTGTATCTCGATAGGCTCTACGTTCCTGAGTCCAACGGCGTGCAGCTCGTCGATGCGTTAGATGCTTTCAAGAAGTTCTGCGCTGAGAATAACATCCGCAAGACTACGTTCAGCAAGACTGCTGAGTCCATCGGCTTAGAGTACAAGCCGATCTCCATTGAGGTGCCGCAACGTCTCAACTTCTACGATTACTTCCCGTATGCTGATTCCATGTATCGGTTCTGTTCCGATGGCAAGCTACGCAACCACTCGAACTATCCTTCAGGTGTGTATCTTGTATCGGAGTTGCGTTGTACTGACGGCACCGTCGAAGGTAACGACGATCAAGATGTTTAACAGAATAACCAATATGAAAATCAATACACAACTATTACTCGATGTCTTCGCAATCCAAAATCCATCACGCAATGTTGCGTGTAACAATGAGGCAATGCGTGTCATCCAATCCCTGATTCCTGAATCCTGCACCGTGGTTCGGTGTGCTGGCAACATGATCGTTCGCAAAGGTGACACGTCCAAGATCCATCCGTTCTTCGTTGCGCACATGGATCAGGTACATGACTATGTGCCGTTCATGCGGCTCAGCATCGACAACAATATCCTGTCAGCGTATGACGGCAACGGCGCGCAATGCGGGACGGGCGGTGACGACAAGTGTGGCATCTATCTAGCACTCGAAATGCTACATCGTTTGCCCACTGTATCCTGTGTCTTCGTCCGTGACGAGGAGGTCGGTTGCCTAGGCTCGGCTATCGTGCCGATGGAGTGGTTCGCCAATGCGGCCTTTGTCCTGCAAGCTGACCGCAACAATCGTACCTTCGACATCATCCGCGATACTAACGGTATGTGCTGCGCTAGTGACGACTTCATGGATGCGCTGTTCGACCTGCCTGTTGCATCGAAGCACGGAGAGGATACAGGTAGCATCACTGACATTGGCGAGCTAGCAAGACGCAAGCTGCACGTCTCTTGTGTCAACATCTCATCAGGCTACCACCGCCCGCATCAGTCAAAGGAGATCGTCAACCTTATCGAGTTGGCTATTGCTTGTGAGCTAGCCTTGCAGGCCGCGACTAACTACGGACATAAGCAGTGGTTGCACACCGCTACTAGCTCGAACAATAACTATGGATACGAGAGCCACTTCAAGAAGTACAGTCGCTTCGATGACTTCGACAATGATTATCTAGCCTCTGATGATGTAACCGAAGACGTGTTCGAGCTTACGCCAGAACGCGAGTCGCTTATCAGTATGCTCGAAGATTTAGGTTATGACCGCCACTTCGATTTACTGGAGGCGTACGACACCGACGAGTTGATCAAGTGGGTAGAAGGAGAGACCAGAAGGGGGACAACCTTAGTCTAATGACAAACCAATGCGTAGCTTACCGCATAGTTGGAGCACAACACAAACACATAACACAACAAACATATGATATACATTGACCAAAAATTCACAATCTGGGAGCGTTTCTCAATCGAGGACGAAAACAAAGAAGCACTTGAGTCTTTTCTGAAAGAGAATCCTCAAGCCTCAAGCCTCGACATTTACGATTGGGCGCACGAACAAGGTTTAGATCCTCATTGCGAAATCTTGGAAGGCACTCAAGAATCACTTGATTCACAAGACAACGACGGCCAAGCAACTCTTGAGATTACCCAAGATCGAAAACCTTTGTGGAATAATAGCCCCGAATCGTGCTTCCCTACGGATTTCACGATATGCGGAACAGACATCTAACAAGTCATAAATATGACAAACCAATGCGTAGCTTACCGCATAGTTGGAGCACAACACAAACACACAACATAACTAAACCAATGAGACTTAAAGTATTCAAGAAAAAACTTACAGGCTATTACATCCTCAAAGAAATCGCCATCCTTAAAGGTTTCTGGGACGACATCAAACAAGAGGCAGTGATACCAGAAGGTTACACGGTAGAGACCGACGGTATCTTATGGTCGATCAGACTCAGTAGCGACGGGGAGCAAGGTTAGACTATACAAACACACAACATAACTAAACCAATGAGTGAAGAACCCACACTAAACGACAACGAGGCAAACGTAACACGGATCGTCCGTGCCGTGTGCCCGAACGGCAAGCCCATGATTGTGCAAGCAGAGTACTGCGACGACAGGGGCATAGACATCGACACCCTTAATGTCTTTCCTGTATTTGGAGATAAGGTAGGTGAACGCTTGCCCATCGACGACGAGACTAGATACCATGCCGCCTTAGGGTTTACACAAATTCTTGACAAAATGTCTTGAACTTTTCAGGCAACTGAATTACAACACGAACGCAACACCGACTGCGTCAGCACAAATGGTCGGCACCTTACACAGATAGACACAACATTATGACAACGACAAACACTGCTATTAACTCCATCAAACCATCCGAACTCTTGCCTCTTGCGGAAGCGGCAAGCATGATCGACCGCTTCCTTATGATCGTAGGGTCAGGCGGTGCAGGCAAGACCTCAATGGTCTGCAATGTCCTCGGCCCTGCAATGGGACGTGAGGTATGGGAAGTCAACCTCAACGGACAAGGCCCACAAGAAACGACAGGCTACCTTGTGCCTGACTCCGTCACGAGGGATGGCTGGTTCTCCGCTCCTGAAATCTGGCCTACGCTAGATCGAGTCGGTGATCGGCCTGTCCTCCTGTTCCTCGATGAGGTCAATGACTACGACTCGCAAGTCAGAGCCTTGCTTCGTAGCCTGTACCCTGCATCTGGCAAGCGGAAGATTGGTTCCCATACCTTAGGCACTAACGTCTTCGTTGTGTGTGCCACTAACCGACGTTGCGATGGTACTCGTTCAGCGGTAGAGGATGCCCCGTTCACTGAACGCTGTATCAAAGTCACGCTTGAGCCTAACGTCAGCGACTGGCTCGACTGGTACGACACGAACCCCAAGCTCACCGCTAGTGGTTCTCATGTGCCCTCGTTCCTCCGCTTCGGTACTACAGGCGGCGATGGTCTCGACCACTTCAACCCGCCTGTCGTCATGCCGTATGACGGAGCACCGCATCCTTGTCCTCGTACATGGGAGGCAGTCGCATTGCTTGAGCCGATCCGTACTACGGCACGAGACATCTACCGCAAAGCAGTCAAAGGTTGCATCGGTGACCGTGCAGCGTCTGCGTTCTTCGGGTTCCTGCAACACGTTGACAAGTTGCCTGACATCGCCGCCCTTCGTGCCAATGCTGACACGTTCCAAGTGCCTGACGATCCTGCCAGTCAGTTCGCCCTTGTGTCGGCTTGTTTGAGCGGTGCAACGAGGGGCGTGAAGGACATACCGATTGCCGTGCATAGCGGTGGGTTCGACTGGCTTGTTACCCTACTGCTCAAGTGCAGAGGTGACATCCGTGAGTTCGGTGCACGCTCCGCTGAACGTAGAGGCATCCCACTCAGCGAGCATCCTAAATCCCATGCCTTGATCTTAGGCTAAATGGATCTGCGTAGCTTACCGCATAGTTGAAGCGTTCATTAACAACACAACAAACTAGATACAATACTATGACAACTACTACATTGAACCTCGGCACTGCTCAATCACTCGTGCTCTGCCACTACTCGACAACAGCACCTGCTACCACTGCGCTCAACCGCTCCGCTTCGGCACGAGCGATCACGTCAGCAGGTGCAGAGAAGGATGCGGCCCGACTATACAACACGATCCTTGCCGCCAAAGGTACGGCGGTGGGCAAAGCAATCAGTCTGCAACAGCGGACGGGCGTTGCAGTTCGCCGCTTCGGTATGCTCTGCCAGACTGGCGGGTTCTACCTACGCATCAAGGATGTGGACGCAGTGCAGAACGTGTTCGACGATGCCATTGCAGAACTCGACACGATTCGTGAGGACATCCTCGCAACGTACCCTGACCTGCTCAACATCGTGAAGAGCAGACTCGCTAGCTTCGCAACTGAGGTCAGCATCCCGACTGCTACCGAAGTGGCAAGCAAGTTCACGATGCGCTTGTCTGTCATCAATCGACCTGTCGCAGTCAATGAGGCAGTGCTCGTTGGCTTAACCGAAGAGGTAGCTAATCGGGTACGAGCAGACAGCCAACGTCAGATCGAAGAGGACTTCCGCGCATCTCATGCTGGTCCTGTTCGTGACCTCAAGAAGGTGATCGAGGACTTCACCGACGCGATGCGTAACGCTGACCGCTTGCACCTCACGCAGTTCGACAAGCTGCGCGACGAGGCAAAGCGTGTGAAGAACCTGAACTTCCTTGACCTGCCTGAGATTGATGCGGTAGTAAAGCTCGCTGCCGAAGCTGCCGCCTCACCTATCGGTGTGCCTACTAAGTCAGAGCGTGAGACCATCGCCGCCAAAGCGGAGAAGGCTATCACCAAAGCAGACGAGACGCTTGCCGCCCTCGGCCTGTAACATAACACGAATATGGACAAGAATAACTACACACTATTAGAAGAAGCAACCGCCAGACTTATGCAATGCTTTGGAGTTCTGGAAGGTACTATCTTTAAATCCGACTGGAGTGACTTTGGGATTACTCCTGAGATGGCAATGCTTCTGGAGGAAGCATGGGCCAAACACTACGTTAACCTGTAACCTGTATCAGGAGGTCCGACCCCTCCTTACTCTAACCTAAATACATACATATGAAATCGAATACAATAGATCCAACATCGTTCCCTTCGGAGCATCCACTTGCCGTTGCCATGCGTAACGTCAGCCGTCACTGGTTCCTTGCATACAGCAAGCTCATGTCGATGGAGTGGAAGTGGTCCGACTCAATCCCATACGGCGCGACTGATGGTCGCTACCTGCTACTCAACAAAGCAGGTATCGACAAGCTATGCCGCCAGCCTAACGCATCAGGACTGATCGCATTCCTGCTAGTGCACGAGTCCCTTCATGCCTTGTTAGGTCACGGCTGGAGGCTAGCCAAGATGGCTGACTTGCATCGTGCCAACGTCGCCGCTGACTACGTCATCAACGCGATGATCGCAATGCGTAACCGTGAGTTGAAGCGTGAGGTATTCCCCTTCATCGAGGGCGTGCTGCTTGACGAAGTCTTGTCTGGCGACAAGTCAGTTGAGCAACTCTATCGTGAACTGAGTAAGCCACAACCTAAAGAAGAACCGAAACCTGAAGTTAACCCCAAGCCATCACAGCCAAAGCCCGACGAGCAAGACGATGATGACGGTGAGCAACCTGAAGTTAACCCCAAGCCATCACAGCCAAAGCCCGACAAGCAGGATGGTGACAAGCAAGACGGTGACGGCAGCGACAAGCAAGACAGCAAGCCTGACGAGCAAGACGGTGATAGTGGCGACAAGCAAGACAGCAAGCCTGACGAGCAAGACGGTGATAGTGGCGACAAGCAAGACGGCGATGACCTCTCCGACTTCGTAGGTACTGGCTCGCTAGATAACCTTGAGCCAGAAGCCGAAGACGGAGAGACACAAGCCGAAGCAATCGACAAGATCGAAGAGGACAATGATCGTATCCTAATAGCTGACGAGATTGATAGGAGGCAACAGTCTGACAACGGCATGACAGGTCAGCGCATCGGTAGTCAGCGCGGACATGGCTCGATTTTAGGTTGGCCTGACCTGCTACGTCAGTGGCTCACAAGCAAGTCACGTTGCGGATGGGACGCGCCGTTCAACGCGCCGATCTATTCCACAACAGGAGTTGTCGGTGCAGGCAGACGCAACAAGAAGGCTGGCGAGATCGTACTGGTACTGGATACGTCAGGCTCAATCGGTCAGCATACCTACGACCGTTTCCTGCAAGAGGCACAAGCCGTACTCGACGAACTCAAACCTGAACGCTTGCACCTGTTGTCGGTATCCCATGTCGTAGCTGACGTTGTAACACTGCAAGAGGGTGATGCCGTACCGAACAAGCTGAAGGGCGGGGGCGGTACTGCATTCAAGCCAGCCTTTGATTGGGTCAGAGATAACGTGGACGACATGGACGTGATGGTCTACCTCACCGACGGATGGTCATGTGACCTGCAAACGCTACCGCAAGTGGAGTTCCCCCTGCTTTGGCTCACGACACAACGTGCTGTCGCTGACTTTAAAGTGGGCGAGGCTCTTGAGATCACCGAACTATAACAAATAAAAACTAAACAAATATAATACTATGAGTCAACTTAAGAGTAACTTCATCAGCAAGTACAAGATCAATGACCGAAGGCAAGTAGAGCGAGATATCGTGCAGTGGCAGACCGACATCCTGAATGGGGACGACACTGCCGTACGCCTTACTGACTTTGTAGTTAATATGTATAAGCCTACTGGCAAGGTGCGTAGAGGTGGGGTAGATGCACACGTCACCAAAGTACAAGGATACCAGATTGTAATGATCGAACGTGGGTACATTAGACCGATGTCAATCTACTCGCCGTTAGCCAAGCAGATGCTAGGACACTACGATCCTTTGAGTAGCTACGACGCATCAGTGATACCTACCTATCCAGCGCAGACCCACTACGCGGTACATGATATTGGACTCGACCCGCTCGATGACGACATGACTAAGCGACTAATGGTTGCAGGTAAAATACCGAACTATGGTTTTGTTAATCTATGCGTCGAGAAAAGAGGTAGTGCTAATCACTATACTAGATGGATATGCAATGATAGGAAGATCGAAGACCCTTTGCTTGCAATGGTAAGCTTGATCAACACACTGCCAGTAGACGAACGTAAAAGAATACTAGACGTGTACAATAGCTACGGAACTATCGACACGTTAGTAGGTGATGCGCTTAATCACCTTGACAAGTTCCGTACCTTATAACTAACTCAACAACCACACACTATGAATACTATGAACACTAAGAATACTCAGTTCGATGCAGGCCACACCGTCGTCAATATGTACGCCGAGAATACCAAGCATGGCTTAACCTGCACCGCTTACATCAATGGCTTGTCCGTCAAGTCGCCCTCACTCAAGCTCGCTCGCATCGTCCGTGTCTTCATCGACACCGTCATTGCCGCTTGCGATTTCCCTGAGGACGCATACTCAGACAGCCACATCGAACGCCTGAGCCGTGAGCTTGAGGCGTACATCGACGGAGTGCACAAGCTCCATGACATTAACAACTAATAGATATAAGACAATGAAGATAACGAAACAACACCATAAGAATAGTCAGATACATAGCATACCGTTTAAGGATACAGGTTGTGAGCACACTGCTGATCTCAACTGCGGGTGTGGTATGCAGCTTGAGATGAACAACGGACACATCATGGTAGAGCATACTCGTTGCGGCGGACGCAGTAACAAGTGGTCTGTTAAGGTAAACAACTTCGGCACTAAACTAAAACTGAAATGACCACAAAGAAACTAGACTCCTTTGTGTCTTCGGTTGCTAGCAAGAAGAACATCAAGTCGCCACACCAGAAGTTCGCAGAGAAAAGCCAGATGCTACGTTGGTTTGGTGAACGCAGTGTGAAGGAGCTCAAGGCAATGCAGTCAGCACTACTCGCAATGCAAGCAGCTAGAGGAGGAGCAAAGTAATGGGTATGCTATTGCTCCTCCTAATCGGAGGCTGGTTCCTATGGATTGTAGCCTGCTTCCTACTTGAGATCATCCATTACTTAATGAATGGTTGAGCTACGTTATAGTTGATGGGTTTATTAGGGACAGTAACTCTAATAAGCTCATCAACTAATGGCATAGGATCTTGCTCTCCGCCTCTAGTCTTGTTCTCGATTATCTTCTTGAACGCTGCTTCGTTCGGAACCCATGAGTAGTTCTCACCTGCAATGGCATAGCCTAAGCGTTGGTTGCTGATGCGTGCCCTCTTGCCAGTCGTTATCAAACCTTCCTCAGTTGAGCCGAGTGACTTCATACCTTGGATGAAATCATAGAGGCGACCTTGCGTGACGTTAGTGGCTGACTGGTACTTGCCCACTTGGTCTCCGACATTACCAACATCGAAGCCCTTCGCAGAGTAGATCGGATTGAGCAATGCCAAGTCTTCATCCATTGCACTTCTGATCTTACTCATTGCACGATACTCGATATCCGACTTCTTCATTATAGTAGGTCGCGCTCCTGTAAGCTCACCTGCAATGAGGAGTCCTGCATCCTGTTGCCCGTATCGGAATACTTCATAACCCTTCTTAGCAATTGACGGGAGGAATGCACTCTTCCCTAAGTGTGCGAGTAGTTTTCCGTATGCTTGAACGACGTTGTCGGACTGCAAAGCGATTGGGTTACCAAAGCCATCTTGGTTCTTTGACACTTCGAACAGTGCGTTGGCTGCGATCTGTGTGCCGATAAGGTCCTTAGCGATGTACTCTCCGATGCCTTTGACATTACCTTGTGCACCTAACTTAACAATATCTGTAAGCTGACTGTGTGGTAAGATATTGGACATATCAATAACTTGAATGCCATCCTTGCCAACCAATCGGGCGAACACACCGTGATTCTTTTGCCAATCAGGCAAGCCCTCACGCAGTGTGCTAAGTTCTTCATTGGTAAGTACACGACCCAATGCTTTATCTTCATCGTCCTTACCCCCTGAAAGTAGGCTGAACAGCGTACCGAATACGAGACCGAATGCAGTGCCGCCCCCTGCAACAGTAGAAGAGAAACCAACTAAGCGTTTAATGCCGCGAGCTTTCATCACGTCATTGCCTGAGTTGATCTCCTCCATTGCAAGAGGTACGGTATTGATCATTGTGCGAAGCACTTCCGATTTCCATCGGACGAAAGGCAGAACGATCATAGCGAACGGAGACTTATTGAAAGACTTCGCAACGCTAACTTGATCGGAGTGCGTTGGGAACGTGAGCTTAACCTTACGGGCAGCTCTCACCTCCAATGAACTAAGAGACTCAGTACCGTATGCTTTCTTAAGCTGGTCAAGTTCATACATATAAGCATTAACTTTGAACGCGCTATCAATAACATTGTTCAGACTAGCAAGAAACTCGACTGTAACTTTAGTACCTTTCTTTAGGTTAAACCTTTTAGCAATCTTGCTGATATCACCTGTAGCCTGTACCTCTACGAGTTCATTAAGTAGGTCATCTAGTTGCTCGTCCACTCCAGCAGTAAAGCCGTTAAGCATATCCATCGCCATACGACCACGAGTTTCGTCACGTAAAATCTGAAGCTCAGTCAATCGACGGATCGTGTCACGTTGTTCTTGTGATTCCGCAGCAAGTATGTTTGCCCTAATTGATAGTCTCGCTGCTTCTCTAGCGTACAATGGATTGATAATACCTTGTGCTGCGGATAATGCCATGCCGCCTAAGATGTTACGAGGGTAGAAACCAACGGAACCTAAGGTCTGCGTTGTGACAGCCGCGCCTGATACCCACGCTAATCCTTTACCAATGCTATTGATTAGCTCCATTGAACGGGTATCCTGATCCCTATTCTTCGGTCCGAGTTCCTGTCTGACAGCAGCAGCTACGTCACTGCGAACATAGAGTCCTGCAAGCTCACCTAACTCAGCATTCTGACTTGGATGGAACAACAACTCCATACTATCTGTGCGCTCGCGGCTCGCTAGTCCAGTCTTAACAGCCTCCCTTGCAAAGTTGCGAAGGAACCTATCGTTGGCAGCAAGTCGTCCGACACTGTAGATAGTACGAACAGCATTTTCAAACGGATCAGTTACCTCACCTAAGAGTTCTCGTAGAGGCGCATCGAAATCTTTTTTGTGAAGTAAAAGATTAACGTCGCGCTTAACGGTATTGAAAGTGCCGAGTTCTTTAGACTCTGCTGCTTGTTCGTCTAGCTTCTTTAGATACTTGTCAAGATATGCAATAGTCTTACTCGCAACTTGTTCCTCAGTAAGCGTCTGCCCTTCTTGCTTTGCGTCAAAGAGAACCTCTGCTTTAAAGTGGTCAGCGGCAGCGGAGCGTAGCTTGTTGAAGTCAACGGTCTTGCCGTCAATCTCAACAACCCCTCCCTTACTTGCAGCTAGCGACCAGCCTTCTGTTGTGAAGTAGTTGAAGGTACGTGTGAGGTACACGTCATTGGACTCATCGAAGTTAATGATTTGCTTATACTTGTTGATCTCTTGTCGGAACTCCACAAGGTAGTCTACTAACGTACCAAACCCTCTAGCCCTAAGTTGATTTTCCATTGCCATCTGCTCCTTGCGGAACTCAACGTAGAACTGATCGGCAATCGGTTGCGATAGTTTTGCCTCGTAGTCTTCAGCTAGTCTCGTAATGTTTGGGTCTTCAGCATTGTCCGCTTTGAACTGGCGCACTTTGCGTTGCAGTTCTTTGCGTGCCTCGCCTTGTACAGCAGGAGCAGTAGTACCTAAGATGGTCCCGATGTCCTCGATTGCAATGCCTGCACTGAGTGCTTCATCTCTCAGCTTAGGGTATTTCTTAGCGAAGTCTGACATTGTGTACTCAATACTTCCGAGAGACCCATCACGCTGATTGATAAACCTACGCAACTCAAGTGGCATATCGTACATCTTCTCTTGCGCCTTCTTCCAGAACTCAGCAACCTTCGATGGGTTGGTAGATGCAATCGGCAGGTTGAAGCTGGTGCGATCCTCTTGTCCTTCAGCGATGTTGCCCTCGACGGCATTGATGAAGTGCGTCGTGTCACCTAACTCGCCTGCCGTTGATAGTTCAGGAGCAGGCAGTACGCCGCCGTTACGCAATGAGCGGAACTCACGCGATGCCATTGAGATCTTAGCGGCAGTGCTTGCCGTAGGGTTAGTAGCAAACTGAGCTTTTAGTTTAGTAACGAATGCTCTTACTGCTTCTACGAACTTAGCAAGTAGCGATGGGTTCGTGCGAAGGAATGCAAGGTTCTCCTCACGCGAACGACCGACAGCGATGCGGGTCATCTCAGAGCGCACCCATTCAGCGGCGATGTCGGACTCCCTCAGTGCTCCTGATTCCAGATCAGCGGCGATCATTGCCTGACGTTTCGTGTAGTCAGACTCTGAGTTGGAGTAGAGCATATCAGCAACGAGACCACGCATACCCTCGCCCATGCCCTTTGCAATGTTTGCGAAGTCATCCTCAGTGAAAGTCCTGTAAGATGCTAAGTGCGCTAACTCTTCGTCAACGAAGGTGCGTACAGCAGAGCGTGCGTTAGCAGGAGTCAGGCCGTAGACGAGATCGTTGACCGTATCTGGGTTCACGATAATTGAATTAGGCTTAGAGCGTCGTGCGCCCAACTGACCTAACATCGTGTTGTCAAACTCAAGCGTGATACCTTCAGGCAGGATGCGTTGCATCTCGCTGACGACGTCTACTCTACCTGATGGTGTTGTAGTAGCTAAGAGAATTGCGTCACTACCTTCTGCCGCATTGCGTAGCGTCTGTTGGATCTTCTCAGCAGCTTTGAGTCTCGTGATGTTCGATGCCTTAGCGTTCTCCGACGGTACGTTAGGTAGCGTGCTTGCCCAACGTGAGTCCATGTTGAACGTGTTGGAGTGGGCGAGGGACATCTTCGTGAAGTCGAGAAGCTCATTGATTGCGTTGGCAGTCTGCGGTTTCGACTTCGCTTCAAACCCAAAGATCGAAAGTACAGCGTCAATCATGCGGCGAAGGATCGTACGCTCTTGCGGTTTGGTAAGACCGTTCAGCAGCGGCGTAAACTCAGGCGCAGTAAGTGCATACGTGACAAACTCTTCAAGACTCGACAGACCCAACTGCATCGTTGGATCAGTGTCGATCCCGTTCTTAATTGCGTTAGCCAATGCGAAGTTGCGGATCTGCTCAAGGCGTTGCACCGCTGCACTTTGTTGCGCCGTCGTAGGGTTGTTGATTACCTTGACGGTGACAGCATGGATCAGTTCGTGCAACAACACGTCAGCAAGACCGCGACCGTTGTGCTCGCTAAGGTTAAGCAGAATCGTGTTATTCGACTTGTCGTATAGACCTGCAAAGCTCGCTTGCATATCGACAATGCCGATGTTCACCGAACGGATAAGGTCTGGCGCAGCATTCAGGATAGATACGATGGCTTGCTGTTGTGCTGTGCCTCTATTGCCCAACACAGATAGTGCCCTAAGGATACTGTTGGAGTCCTCTGATACGAGACCCAACTCGTTCATCATCCTGATGTTCTCCTGACGGGCAACTTCTCTGAGTGCTGGATCAAGAGTAGATAGGGAGAAGTCAATCGTCATGCGCTCAATTGAGCGAGTCTTTGGAAGTGCTCTGACAACTCCTTCGTTGGTCATCCGCGTTGCATAGTCAACGGCATTGGATGGGATCTCGGACTCGTAGGATACAGGACGTACCTTACTGAGTACCTTAGTCTGACCGCCTTCAGTTACTCGCGTCGGCAGTTCAGTTACTTCGACCGCATTTGGGTTGACATTTACCCCTCCAGTAATGGCACTAAGGCTCTCACCAAATTGTTGCAAATTCTGAGCGATCTCTTCAGGGGTTCTCGTTGTGGTCACCTCTTCAAAAAACTCGGAGGGCACAACGTCTACGGGATCTACATATGTTGTGAGTAGATCAGAACCAAATACATTAACACCGTTTGTGATTAAAGCGTTACGCAGATCTTCTTTTCGTTGGGTAGCAAATGCATCATACGCCTGTCTAACCTCAAGAGATTTGATGTACTTATCAACCCGACTCCGTTGTTCTGGAGTAAGTTTCGTTTTAAATCTAAGTTGAGCGGGATGGTTCTCCGTTGCTTTGGCAAGCCGTTCCCATTCAGGTAATGACATCAAATACTCAATACGCTTTACAGCAATATCAATAACTTCTTTTGACTTATCTGAAAGTCTAGCTACATACTCACGGTTATTCTTGAGTTGTCGGAAACTTGATTCAATATCAAGTATTACCGAATCAAGTAACTCGGCACCGTTACCTGTACGTTTATTGATCCCATCAATTTGGCTTTGCCTAAGTGCAATAGAGTTTTTTAATCCATCAATAATAGCCTGACCATTAAAGATGATATGATACTTCAAGCTACTTAACTCATCGTACTTCTGCCTAAAGATTATTTTTTTATCTGAATCATTTGGTAGGCGCGGATCTTTTAGAGCTTTAACATATCTTGCAATTGCTTTGTCAATGCGCGATAGTTCTTTTGTACGTTCCTTTCGTCCTGACTTTTGAAGTTTCTCATAGTTGGATAGTTTTGTTTTTAAAGAGCCTATTTCGCCGTTGAGCGCATCTAGTTGTTCTTTAGTAAAACGAGAGATAATGCGATTTACAGTTCCGCTGTTATTCCAAAAATCAGTATTAGCTAGATTGAGTACATCTTCTCCTGCTTCAGGTTGGATGATAGCCTCTAATATCTTAAACCCATCGGAGATACGAGCACGAGCATCTTCGATAGTCTGAAGAGCGATGGCTTTTTCTTCTCCTAAGTTTGTAAGTGTGCCAGCCACTTTAGCTAAAGCCTTGTCCCTATTGGCTTGATACCTTTCAGCTTCTTCAATCGTAGTGACATGCTGCCCTTTAGCTTCCGCCTCACGAACTCGTTTACCCTCCTCCACAATAACGAATCCTACTGGGGAAGCATTAGGTGGGGTTGGTGGGGAAGCAGGTGTTTTGTTCTCCCGCTCAGAAGGAGAACGCAGTGGCACTTGCACAAGTCTATTATCACGCGTCTCGATCATTACAGGAGGTAGCCAACCCTTCAGGATCATTAGTCCTGCGGCTCTTTGTCCCACTTCTGTCTCAGACAGAAGAGCCATAGTTATATTTGCATAGCCATTGTTTGTCCTAAACAGGGAATCATCACTCAGTTTCTTTGCGAGCACACTGACAAGAACATCATCGGATATTTTTGCAAGTTCTGCTGGCGTGTCTAGCCCAACCATTTTTGCAATATCCCTAAAGGCTTTTCCTAATTCTTTATTTCCTTTTACAGTGTTCTCTAACTCAGCAGCGAGGAGTTGTCCTCGATCATGGAACACACTATCAAAAGGAGATAGGGCAACACCAAAACGCTCACTATAAGTATTATCTGTATAGTCATTTAGGGTTAAGCCCATCTCTCTACGCTGCTGGGTAGCGTCTAAAAGAATCTGCCAATCGGGCCTGCCTCCTGCAATTAAATCAGAAAACTCAAAGTCACCACCAAAGGTTTCTTGGAGAGCATCAATGCTTATTGAAGGTAGGTTCGTACTATCCGCTCTTTCGCGTTTTGCGTGTTTATTTGCAATTGTAAAGAAGTCTCTTCCTAGATTAGTCTTTGCTTTACCGTCAACAATTTGAGTTGTCGTAAGATATTTTCTAGGATCAGGCATCGTGTAAAACTTGCCTTCGATATTCGTGGCGTTTTGGAATAGGTACATTCCATACTGCTTCATTACAGATGTTGGGTCTGTGCCTTGGAAACCGATACCCAATTTTACAATGTTATTGGCAATCGTTTTATCATCTAAGCCACTAAACATCTCCCTCACATAGTAGGTAAGGTTTGAATTCTTTACAGCATCAGTGAGATTATTGGAGTCTTCCTTGATTAAAAGTCTACGTAAATTTTGAGGTAAATCCCCAAACTCAATCTTGGTATCTGAGACATTAGTATCTATGGCTCTTGCGACTAGCTCTCTACCTTCTTCATTTTTAATTCGTGCTTTCCAGTCAAGAGACGCAATTACTTTTTTAACAACGTGTTGAGCTAGTCGATACTCATTAAGTTGGGAAGTAAAATCAACAAGGGCATCGCTTGCTGCGTCCTCTATACCTTCAGTTGTAAGCGGTAATTTAACATCTGGATTAGGACTATAAGCATTTGATGTTAGGAATCGTGTAGCCCCATCAAATACTAATTTGATAAGACCTGATGTCCCTAAATCAAACTTTTTAATGTCCGACGGCTTAACCATATTATCCACAAACAACTCTGCCCGAACATCGTATTTAGTCCTTCTATCTTTATCATCAGGATCTTCGCTGCTGTTGCGTCGAGTATCTAGTTTACTGCGGTACTGTCCGATCAGTACAGGGTTATCCCTTGCAGGCTCAAAGTACCCGTCTACAGTAACGCCATCCGAAGCAACATGGATTGCAGGATTTAGAACTCCTTTGAAGCTTGCAGGAATTACAATACGTAATCCGTCAGCAATCTGTGCGCGTGTAATTTCAAGATCATTAGTGAATACGCCATACGTTACAGCTTCGTTATTTAGATAGCCTCTTTCAACAGGATAAAATTGATCAGTAAATTCTTGGCTGCGGACCATATCAAAAGCCGCTTTACCGATGTTGTATTTAGGTACATCTTTAACTTTCTTTCTTAGTTCAGCAATTTCCTTTTCAATTGTAGCAATCTGCGTTGACGCATTATAATTTTTAGCTTCGGCTTTTGTTTTTATGTTTGATAGCTCGACACGTTTAGACTCCAATTGAGAAGCTAGTTTGGCATTTACTTGTGTGCCTTGTGGCCCTTCAAATACGTATTTAACTGATCCTGTAGGCGGATATAGTTTATGTACTCGCTCACGAAGTAAGTTATTCTTATCCTTAATGTATGCATTAGGATTAGCTACCTCTTGTCCTTCGTTCTCTACTCGCTCTATGATAGCTTCAGAGAAAGCGGGATATGTAAGCAAACCATTATTAGTAGTAAACATATTAGCTGCGGATGCAATAGTTGCACCCACAGTAGGAAGGTTTACTACTTGTCCTGATTGGACAAGCTGGTTAAAGAAGTCCTCCTCAGTACTCACACGGAACTTATCTGCTGGATAGACTACTGACTTAGTCTTGAGTCCTACAGACGGCTCGATGATCTTACCGAACTGTGCCTTACTACCTGATACAGGAACGAAGCCACCTTTGCCGAAGATTGATGCAGTAATCTGGTCTACCATCTCACGACGTAGTCCTTCTTGCAAATCATTACGCTCTTTGATTTCAGCAACTAACGAGGTAAGGGTATCCTTGATTGCTTGATTGGCTTCTGAACGAATGACTTTAAGTTCAGCTTGAACGCGAGCTTTGTCAGTACGACTCTTCTTGAGCGTTTCAATTCTACCATTCAACTCGTTGACGCGACCAACATAGCCGTTGACCAACGTCAAGAAACTTGTGACCCGCTCGTCCAAAGGGATCTCAGGTTCGACTTCAGGCTCAGGCGCATTTGCAGCAGCCTTTGCCGCTGCTTTCTCTTCCTTAATAAACGCCTTAGCATTTGCTTCATTCTGCGATAGCTTCTTCTGGATCTCCTTAGAAGAAATATCCACGTTGCTAAGTGGGAAGTAAATCACATTGCCGTCCGCATCATTGAACTCGATCTCACGAGTTTCTGGAATGTACTTAAATCCTGTAAGCGTTTGCCTTGTTAAAGGTCCTGTAGCTCCTTCAGCCTCTAGTCCTGCAACAATATCTACCGTCTTCAGCTTACCCTTTGAGATCAGGTAATGCAGGATATTGGTTACAGGATAGGGTTTAGGTTCTGGTTTTTGGAGTTGTTGAGTTACTTTGATCCCCTCCTTTTCAAGATCGTACTTAATGCTTTCAATATCACGTTCGTCAATGTATTCGCGCACAAGATCAATCCTATTACTTAGATTCCCATAGTAACTAAGAGTCTCTTTTCTGATCTTATCAGATACTTGGTTATCTGTGTCCGAAGCAAAGGAGATAATATCGTCTGCCATACTCTGTACGACATCAAGAAGATCGGAGTCGATGCTCTCAAACGTACTAGCTGTGACGTATTTATTATTTAGCTTACCGTTTAGGATCTTGCTAACTACTGGCGAGATGTCTTGAGTAAGCTCATACGAGTTGCGGATCTGATCAAGTTGGGTATTCCACTCCACATCAGGCGAATTATAGAGTGCCTGTTGGTCAGGAGTAAGCATACCCATTTGGATAGTCTCAGCACTGTAATTACGTCGTGCTTTCTGAAGACTTTTCAATCGAACCTGAAGACCAACCTTCCGCACTTCATTAAGCTTAGGGTCTTTGATCCTCTCTTTGAGGTCTGCAATCTTTTTATCGTAGTCAGTAAGTACTGCTTGAGTTGCTTGTTGTTCAGGCGTTTGATCGAGATTGAACTCCAACTGTCCTTCGGTTCTTTTAGCTACCTCTTCCTCTGTTGGGGCTTCAGCATCTTTGATTTCACCTTCGGCGAAGCCAAACTGCAACTGCCCGTCAACAAGTTCAGGTGCTGGTGGTGCAATATCAATGTTGTACTCTTTTGCAAAGGCACGAATCATCGACGGATTTGTTACCGATACGGGCATCGAGACAATGCCATTGTTAAGAGATACGGCATCTTTGATCGTAATGGACCGAACAATTCCATCATCGTCGCGCATTACTTCAAAGCGATTATCGACCACTTGACCTTCAGGTAAGGGTTTAGGTGCAAACTTCTGTTTGGATTTCCCTACAAGAACATAAGGTGTTCCCGCTTTAACGCCATAGAGGTCATCACCAGTACGCATGAGCGTTGGGTATTTAGTAATGACATTATCAGCGTTCTGGAGCCTCGGACCTAGGTTCATGTGCGTGATAGTCACGCCTCCTTTTTGCGTGTAAGGCTTATCTAGTTTAAGCCTTACCTCCTCTTGATCATCGGCTAACTCAAGTGTTCCTGAGAACTCCCCAACGGAGGCAGGCTCACCGATGAGATCATTTAAAAACGTGACAGTTTCTGGTTGTGCTTCCTCTTGCGTCTGAGGCTTACCAAAGAATGCCTGCAAGAAAGTATCAATTGGTACTACTGGTTTCTCTTTGGCATCAGCTACAACTTCAGTAGACTTCCCCTTAGAAACTCCTTCTTGTGCTTTAATATCAGCTTGTGTTGCGGCGTTAGCCTTAGAACGAGCATCGTCGATCATGCGTTGCACATAATCTGCTGTTGCATTACTATTAGTTTTGCGTAGTTGGTTTGCAACATTCTCAAGTGCAGACGCACGACCCTCATATACAAGAGCTTGTTCCGACTTGTTGACTTTTCCGAACTGCATAGCTCCGCTAGTCGCGCCACCCATTACACCACCAATAAAACCCGCCGTAAATACTTGTGCAACTTTTTCGGAAAGTGGTGTCTCTTTGTCAAGAGCCGCATCCTCTAGCTTCATCTGGACTCCTTGATCCAATGCTTCTTCAACAGACTCGTGTAATGCTCCACCTATAGTAGTACGCATCCAGTTCTTGTACGTCCCGCTAATTGCACCACGCATTGCTTTCTGGAAAGCAGCATCTGATACAAACTGACCATCGTTCTTCAGGTTTTCATAAACTTGTTTAGCCTGACGATAGTTCATCTTATCTACAGGAACCACTTTGCCCCCTGAAGCTAGTACGGACTCTTCAGTCTCACCTGCAAACATTGCACGAACGCGATTCGTTGCAACTTCTTCAACACCTCCGTGACCTAAAAGACCCATGCCGCTTGTGATAACACCTGTCGAGAGGCCTGCGGCCAGAGCATAACCTAAAGCATTCTTGTGCTTTTCTTCGTGGCTCATCGTATCAGGCAACTGACTGTAGATTGATCCGTAGGTTGACGTAGCGGAACGAATAAACGAAGTCGTGAACACAGGAGATTGTTCCGCAAACTTAGTCGCAAGACTCGCGCCTACAGATTTGATTGCGTTCCCAATACCTGCCTCACCACCTGCTGCTGCTGCTGACTTAAAAGCAAGTGCTGCGGCCTCATCTACATTTGACAAAGCGAATTTAGCCGAAGTACGGAGCATTGATTTCGCAGAGAGAGCACCTGTTTTAGCAAGAGTCTTAGCTCCTGCAAATACACCGCCTGTACCAATGGTAAGCGCGATGTCGGTTGCCACTTGAGGTATGGTATTGATAATCTGGAATCCTAAACCAAACTGGTCACCAAATAGCTTTGCGTATTCTTCACGGCGTGATTGGTCTTTAGCCATATCACTCATGTACTTTGCAGCTTGTTCGTTGCCGCTAAGGGCCGCAATACCTACAGGGAATTCAACAACATTCTTCCATGCGCTTTTTCCAAACTGCTCTAAACGAGTATTGAATCCATCGTAGTTTTTTGAGTTACCTACCCACTGCTCGACGAACTGTGCGTCGGTAAGTCCATCAGCCTTAGCCTTAGCGTAAGCACCTACAGCTTCAGGTTCTTCCTCAAGGATAACACGTTTGAGATCAGGAGCGTTCTGCTCCAGCAACACACCGCGTTCAAAACGAGCCTGTTTCTGCTGCTCTTTATTTAGTGGGGCTGCGGTGACGGCAGCCTCAAACGCTTGTTTATTTGCAAGTAGTTGTGGGGCAATAAGAGTATTGCCCATTGAGTCTGTTGCGATACCTGTCTCAGGTCGGTCAGCACGATACACTGCACCTGCTGCCGTTGTCGTTAAGTCATTACTAAACTTCTCGATCTCTTCAGCGGAGAACTTCTTGCGAATCTCATCGTTACCTGCAAGAATATCTGAGACCTTTGTGTCAGGTGCGTAAGCAGGCTCTTTGGTTTCTTTACCCATCAAGAAGTTTCCTGTGTCTACTACGGCTTCACCAAACTTAATGAATGGGTACGAAACTACTGTCTTAGCTCCCTCAAAGATTGCTTCTCCAGTAGTGCGTTGCTCTGCCGTTTTAGCCTCACGCTTTGCGCTAGCGGATGATTGGATGAGATCGCCGAGGTCTTTATCGTTCTTGGCAAGTTCGCCAACAGTACGGCGGAACATATCAAACCTGAAACTCTCCGAAGTATTACTGAGACCACCGTTAATTGGTTTTACCGATTGGTCAATACGGTATAGATCAGACGTAGAGATTGCGCCTGAAGCAAGCAACGAATCTACTTCGCCCTTGACGCTATCGGGCTTTGCCGTAGGGCCAGTATACAACGAACGACTGCCATCGTCCTCATCAATTGCTGCAACGCTATACTCACCGCGATCTACAGCGGACATCTTCGCACGTTTGACGAGCGACTTGTCTGCGAGCATCTCATCAACCAAAGGCTGAAGGTCGGCAACTTGCTCAGGAGCATTCGGTTTGAGTGCAAGATACTTATTAAGGGTAGCTACCTTAGCATCATTTGGGTCAATCCCGCTCTCACTTCCAGTGCGAAGATGGTCCAATACAAATCGTGCATTGGTATCGCTATTCTGTGTGGGGCCAACAAGACTGCCGAGAAAACTATTTTGCTCATCCTCTGGAGCGTCTGGAGAAATAAGCCCATCACTAATAGCGCGCTCTTGAACGCCTGAGATAATCTCTCTTTCGTTATCCTCATTAAGCATTCCTGCTTTGTAGTACCCTGATCGAACATAGTTTGCGTAGTTCTTCAGGTTATCGACTGGATCAGGTTGAAGTTGGTCTTCGGTGTTTGTCCAGTCGTCGTATGATTTAATTTCCAGCATGGTGGGAATTTAGTTGTGTGTTGGTGTTATGGTGAGAGAGTCGGTTGTTTTGCGAAAAGAGATTTTGGTCCTGCTTGAGCTTGTGGTGTTACCCCTTGGACTTTAGATTTCATGTACTTGCTACGGATAGTGCGTGCAATGCCGAACTTATCAATAGGGGATGCTTCAGCGGCAGCTTGTTGTTCTTCAGGTGTTCCAAAAATGTCGATGATGTCAGTTACCTTACCAGCACTGACGGGATCTTTGAACTCATTGATAGGCCGCTTTGCAATGTCTTCGCCCATCTTAACTGAGTCGAGACCGCTCATCATGCTGGTAACGGCTTTGTCATCTGAGGTGGCACGCGATGTACCTGTAGTGGCACTTAGTGCCGCGTTGTATCTAAACTTTGCTGTTTCGTTGTTAACGATAAGCGGAGCTAAGTTGATTCCAATCTGAGCTACAAGAGGTTTACGCTGCTCCTCAGGGGCTTTAAGGGCCATAGTGAGTTGCTGTCCCAAAGTGTCAACAGCTTCATTCATACCTAAAGCAGAAGCAGATTTCCTGCGTGCGTCCTCAAGCTGCAAACGGGTAACTTCAAATTGCTGTGCTCTTTGCTTGAGTTCAAGATCACGAGCGGCACTTACCTGAAGCCGATTACGCTCTGCCTCAACTGCACGAATCTGAGCACCACCACTTAAACCGCTATTCGACATAGCGTTAAAGTAATTACTCACAAGGGGTTGAATGTCCCCCTCGTAAGTCATTGGTTGTTCTTCTGTAGCACTTCGATAGCTTGGCATATTATTCAATTACTTTGAACTTCTTACGGAGACCTGTCATGTACTTTGACCGTTCAGCATTAGACAAAGCTTTGTACTCTTCGTCCGAGTACTGCTGCCTACGCGCATTCAAGATAGCTTCCTCCTTGCGTTGCATTGTATTTAACCCTGCTTCCGCAGCTTTAGTGGCTGTGTCTTGTTGGAGTGTTTCGCCAATAATCTTGCCTGTTCCTAAGATAGTTTTCATAGGACTTAGTGCGCCTGCTGCTCCGCTGTATAGCATACCTTTATCAGCAGCATCACGTACTTCATTAGTCATCGCTTCACGTTGTTCTGGCGAGAGAGCAAACCTGCCTACGTCAACTAGCTCAGATGCGACAGCAAGCGGTACTGCTGCTTTACCTAAGACCTTACCTGTTTTGCTTGCTACAGAAGCAACACCAGCAAAAGGCTCAACGATCTTTGCAACTTTAGCAAGTCGTGATGCCTCTGCCGCAGCTTTAGATGCAGCCGAAGTTGCGGCCATAGCGTTCTCTGCCGCCGCTACCGAAACCCTCCCCCCTTTGGCTAGCTTACGTAAAAGCTCTTCTTTTCTTTGAACATCCGCTAGATCTTTAGCTAACGCCGCAGAATTTCTTGCTGCTCCAGCAGCGTCCATTCCTTTAGTAATGTTAAGTGCATCTGCTGCTTTTGCACCTAAAGCTGTACGACCTACCATGCCAGTGCCGAGTTTAGCTAATGCCGCACCTACAACAGCAGGTCTAGCAATAGAGTACCCCTCACTAATAAGTGATGCTTCGGGTTGCGTTGCTTCAATTTCTGTAACGTCAGATGGTGAAGCTCCTACAGCCCTCTTTGGGGTAGGTGTAGTCGTAGCACTGCCAGCAGCCGTTGGGGCGGCAGCAGCAGCAGCCGCTTTAGCAATCGCGCCTTCACGTTTACTGACAGCCTGAAGATTCTTAAAGGCATTCTGCACAGCTTGATCGGCATCGGCAAAGGACAGACCTGACTGGACTCCTGCTGCCGTAGCACGCTTGCGACCTTCTGGCGTATTGAGTGCACTCGTAGCACCGACAGCCATCGACTTATTAACATCGCCGTAGAACTGTTCAGGATTAGAGTAGAGTTCCTTCTCGCCTCTTAGCTTACGCAAAGCATTCTGCGTTTCAAAACCGCTTTTGTCACCGAAGCTTTTGAATCTACCCAACTGCGCTCGATCAACGGCGCGACCTTCTGAAAAGAACTTATCTTTTTCAGACATACCTGTTGTGCTTTCAGGTTGTCCTAAAAGGTTCATGCCCGTCTTCGTAATCGACTCGCCTGCATCCCGCAACTGCTTTTCTTTTTCAGCAGCCAAACGACCTTCCCTAAATGTTTTTAAGGCTTCTGCACTAGGCAAGTTAGTGCCGAGGATAGCTTTCTCTTCGTCGGTAGCAGCGTTAGAATCAGCATAAACAATGCGGTCCTTAGGTTCTGCTTCTGCGCGTCTAGTAATTGTTTTAGCCATAGTAGTTTAGATTATTTGTAGTACCCTTTTTTGGTGCCGTTATCAAAGGGGATATTGGGTGCAGGTGCTTGGTACTGGTAAGGGTTTGCAGCAGATGCTGCTTTGTTCATTGCTTGGAGTTGCCGAAGGTAACTAATGTGATCTTGTTGTTGCTCAGGAGTTTCGTACATTCCTTTCATATATCCAGCACCGCCTTTTTGTTTCGGGTTAAACAGAGTACCAGCATCAGCCATTTTTAATTTCCTATCTACCTCAGTAGAAAGGCGGTTTCTGCGGATCTGATCCATTGCAGATTTTTCAATACCGCTAGCATAGGCATCATCTTGACCGAAAGACTTATTACGCAACCCGCCGTAATCCGCTTTCTCTTGCATTGGTTGCAGACGGATGCCTGATTGATACTGTGCCTCTTCTAATTTTTTCTTAGAATCAAACCCACCGTATAAAGACATTCCATTATTGCTATACGTAGGTTTAGCATTATTGAAAAACGAGGGTTGTTGCATAGCCATAATCAATTATTAGTGTTACCAGTTGTAGTGGCAAGCCCACCACTTAGGGGTTGTTTTGTCCTTCTCAGATGAACAGTTCATGCGAGACTTGAAATTAGCGCGACGTTTGCTGTCATGGTGCTGCAAGAAGTCTTGGTAGCCCCTTTGCCCAAACTTAACTTTGGCGACCTTAGAGCCATCCTTAGCGAGCACCACGTACTTCTTAGGGTCTCCAGCAGGTGCCTTCTTCGGCTTGTTGAAGCCAGCAAAAATCTCGCCGTGGTATTTGATCTTACCATCTGGGGTTCTTTTGAATTGAGTAGGCACTCACGGAATCATGCACCAGTCAAATCAAAATTGCAAGTAATTATTTTACCCTGTACCTTGTATCCTGAATCCTGTACGCTTCATCAGTGGTTCCGAAGAGCGTTCAAATTGCAGGGTACAGGATTCCGATTAAGGTCAAGGACCTTAGCGGCGATCCGTACGGGCAATACCTTCCTGATAAGAAGATCATCGAACTGGATAAGGATACGGTTAAGGACAAGAAGCTCTTGCGCGAAACCCTACGGCACGAAATGGTTGAGGCATCGCTGTGCATCTCAGGCGTAAGCTGGAGCGAAAGATATGAGCAAGAGCCTATCGTTCGCGCTCTCGACGAGATCTTCTGGCCTGCTTGGGATAAGGTCTCAGGCAAGCTCTGAAAATTTCCGCTACAGGATACCTATAAATACTCTCTCCTTTAGGTAATTCATATTAACTCACTAATTCAGTTCTTTTAATTTCTTCTGAATTACTGAATTATTATGAATTACAGTAGTTTGGGAAACTCTTCAGATTTTCCTGCCGTGTAGAAAAGCCCATTCTAAGACCTCAATCGTAGATCGCATGAGAGTGTTTTGACCTGCTTACGACATCAAGATCTCTCAGCGTGCGTGGCTGTCTTGCGCCAAACATTGTGTGCTCCTTGTTCTTCGGCGCGTCAACCGCGACCAGTCCGTGCCTCTGTCTTGCCAGATCGAGTGCAATAAACGCTGCGTCCGCGATGTCAGGCGACTGGCCTGAACGCTGCTTGAGTTCTGCTTTGGTCTCGACCTTCACCTTCAACGTGCCAGACTTGACCATATCGTAGCGTCTCGTACACATTTCCTTTGCAAGATCGGCGTTAATGCCACAGATCTGTTGCGTCCGCATAAACTCCTTGCCGACGAACCAAAGCTCTGAGACTCGATTGGTGTACAACTCCTCGCCAGTAAGCTGACTGTTCATGCTTACCCTACGCTCCGATGCTTTGCCACCGAACTGCACGCGCAAGAACTGATCTGACCACTCGCCTGCAAGCACGTCACAAAACGGCGAGCCTGCTCCTGTAGAGTCAATCGCTACGTTTTCAGGCTTAATGCCAAACTTGAGGCAGTGATCCCGAATCTGATGCACGATCTGATATGTCCTCGGCACAGCCTTATTTGTTGTGTCGTCGTTTAGTGTGATGAAGTCCTCAAACTTTAAGCCGTATTGCCCATTAGTGAACGTACCAACCCTTGCCGTGTACATGACCGTCCTGTCCCCGCCATTTGTAAAGGCTGGATCGACTCCTGCAATCAGCGTCGTCGGACCACTGAAGTCCCATGACTTCGTTGCGCCTGACTTGATCATTTCCGCTTCGCCGTAGATGCCTTCGTTCTCGTCTGAGTCAAAGAAGACGGCACGAACCATTCGATAGTACGCCCTACTCGTCTCTCCTAAGAGGGCTTTATCCTCCTCAATCTTTTCGGTCGTAGGTAAGAATGGGTACAGAGTCTGTCCTGCAAGCACGTTAGGGCTACGTTCGCCGTCGAGTCGGATGTATTTGCCACCCCACTTTGTGACCCACTCGTCATCCACTTCGGGCGTGACCGACTCCCATCCGTCTTTTGGCGTAGACCAGTCACCGAATGCATCGAAGCGACTTGAGGGGTTACTCGCGCCCTTAAACTCAAATCTCGGATTCTTACTCAAGTTGGCGAGTGCCGCTTGCTTAATGGCTGGCGAGAGTTCGCCCAACTCGTCACCAATCAAGATGACGTGTTTCTGTTTAAGACCGATGAACTTGCCGATAGCCTCACGCGTCCTGCTTTTTTCGGCAGCAATCAACGACAAGCCAGCCCTATCAAAGGTCTGCCCGTTCTCATCGACGTAGTTTGCAGAGCCAATCGAGTCCCGAATGTTTATCGGTGCTCCGTCAATGACGGACAACAAAGAGATCACGGAACCCCACACCCGCTTACGAGCCTCACGCAAAGTGGTTGAGGTCATCAAGACGAGCGTGTCCCTCGGAGCGGCAAGCCAACTGATGATGCCATAACCTGCAAGGGTATGTGATTTGCCTGACGATGCAGCCCCACCAATTGCAAGATACTTGTTGTTGATGCACTCGTGAACGATCTTGTCTGCCCACGGATGACGGACAAACATGTGTTCAGGCAGGTCGTCCTTGTTCCACAATAGGTCCGCAACGCGCCAGAAGTAGAACTCACGAGCCTTCGGTGACGGATGGTTCGCAAAGCCCCACAGCAAAGCGGTAAGCGTACTGGTGATGGGGATCAGGTACCCACCGACATCCATCTTCTTGCTTACGGAATCAATCCTCGGCTCCAGTACTGAATTAGTAATCTTATCTGGATTCTGTTTCTTGGGCCTGCCCATACGATTGACCCTACCAAAATAAAAAAGGTTTGACAAGTAATTGTTTTTGCGTTTATCTCGACTCGTTGTGCGAAAGATCGGAAGCAAGAAACCAAAACAGACCAAAGCTCAAGTCGAAGCTGAGAAGCGTCAGGCAAGAGCAGATAAGGTAGTTCGTGCCAAGCAGCTATTTGCCGAGGGCTGGAAGAAGGTCCGCATTGCCGAAGAGTTGGGCGTTAGCTTTGACACCATATGCCGTTGGCTCGCCAATGTTTCTGCACCCACCGACGAACCTGAAAGGGAACCCTTTGAGAAGAATCTGGAAGACGTCGCCGCTAGCGTCGTAACGGATTCAAGACTCAACGCACGCGACGAAGAGCAGCAAACCCTCTTAGAAGTTGCCGAGAATCAGGCAAGCCCTTCCGATAAGTACCAAGCCTACGTCGCCGCATCTGCAATCAAGATGCTACGCGACAACCTGATGAACGTCAGAGGTCCGAGGACTGTGCGTGAGTTGTCGGAGCTAGACCAGCTTATCCGCCGTAACTTAGGCTTGAACCCCAAAGGTGGCAGCGGTAGCAGCGGCGGTCTCTCGATTGATATTTCAATACTCAACAATGCCAAAGCTGCAAACGGTGGGTCGAGCGTAGTTGTCGAAGCGGAAGAAATCGAGTGAACGACGTGCAGGTCATCGTAGGTATTGACAACGGCGTGAGCGGTGGCTTGTGCGCTATCAGTAGCTTCGACGGATCTGTCATTGACTTCACTCCAATGCCCACTCAGAAAGTAGGTGACAAGCCTGAAGTCTACGTCAAAGGCGTTCTGTACTGGCTTGATCAGTTCTCGCCGTTGAGCACTGCCATCGCGATTGAAGAACCACTGAGGCACGCGAAGTCCTCACAAGCCATGAGATCCATGAGCATCTCATTTGGCAAGATCATCGGTCTCTGCGAGACGGTCCTGTATTCAACGTACAGGATACAGGTTAAGGAATGGCAGGATGTCGAGTTAGGCAAGCGTCTTGCAAAGGGGCAGACCAAAGTTGTTGCGCTTGCTAAGGCACAACAGTACTGGCCTGACGAGAACTGGCTTGCTACAAGCAGGAGCAAAGTGCCCCATGATGGAATAGTTGACTCTGCGTTAATAGCCCGATACTATCTACACCATAGACAATGAACCGACTCTATATCATTGAAGCTCTCTCAGCAATGCTGGAGGACATCTTCCGCCATCCAATCACGTTCCCTTACCGTGAGGAATTTGAGGCGTTCTTTGAGCCTGAAGAGTTTGATCAGTTCTGTCGAATGGTGCAGCAAGAGTTCGATCTTGAGAGTGACGCGATCATTGAATCCGCTGAAACTTTCAATGAATTGATCGCCCTCTTAGAGGACGAATTATTTTTCTGAAAAAAAGTATTGACGGTCTGAGGCTTGTCTGGTAGTTGGTGGTGCGAAACAAAACACACCACACAATGTCATTTGGAACTGGAGCAGGAAAAGGGGATTTGCCACGCGCCGTAAAGGGCAAAGCATTCCGTGCCGCATACGACAGCATCAAGAAACCTGAATCGTGGCCTTTGCTTTTAGCAAAGTTCCATGAAGCGGTGAACAACAAAGACTCTGCGCTTGCTGAAGAGCTGCAAGCGCGGATTAAGGAACATCCGTTTTATACAGGAAAGCCATGAACATAGACGAAGTACTCACTAGCCCCGAATGGAAACAAGCTATTGAAGACTCTTTAGGGTTTGATCTATCAAAAGCCAAACTTTCAGATAATTGGAAGAACCCTTTTATGGGGGTTTTACCAAAACACGATTCTTTTAGGGGTATTGAATTGGGTGAACCTATTACAGAGTTTAAATTTTATCCTTAAATAACAAAACAGCGTTCGACTCGACCGAAGTCGCCCTGACCGATAAACAGGGAAACGTGCGTCGCTAACCGCACACGCTGACCTTCTCACCTAAAAACACTATGGAAAAGAAAACCAAATCGACAGTAAACGCTGCTGGCAATTACACTAAGCCCACTATGCGTAAAGCCCTCTTTGAGAAAATCAAAGCAGGAACAAAAGGCGGCGACCCTAACGAGTGGTCCGCCCGTAAGGCACAGCTACTCGCAACAGAGTACAAGAAAAAGGGAGGAGGTTATAAGTGAAAGACCCACAGAAATCACTTAAAGATTGGGGCGACCAGAAATGGCGTACCTCTGACGGCAAGCCGAGTGGAGGCAAGAAGCGGTACTTACCTGATAAAGCATGGGATAAGTTAAGCGCGTCAGAGAAAGCGGCTACCAACAAAGCAAAAGCTGAAGGTAACGCCAAAGGCAAGCAGTTCGTAGCGCAGCCAAAAAGCATTGCTGAGAAAACGGCTAGACTACTAAGGAAAACAAAATGAAAGAAGCAGCAACATTCTTCCTAATAGGGATCTTTGCCGCTTCAATAACGCTGACTACAATGAAAGAAGTAATAACCTTTGGCCTAATCTGGATCTTCATTGCCTTAGTTACTGCTACTCTGTGGCACGCAGCAGTTGGAGGAAACGATGACGATAACTACCCACCAAAAATATGAACACACTAGAATTCAAACCATTCCCGAAAATGGCTCGCCTCCGCCGCGATTGCCTGATTACTGAAAAAATCGACGGCACGAACGCCAGTATCTATATTTGTCACTTAGACGAACAGGACAACAGAAACATTATTGATGCGTGGGTTAGCGATAAAGACCACAGAGCTATAGCAATGTATGCAGGAAGTCGCACCCGCTGGATTAACCCCCAAAACGATAATTTTGGATTTGCTCAATGGGTGAAAGAAAATCAAATTGCTTTGCGCGGATTAGGCGAAGGCCATCACTTTGGCGAGTGGTGGGGCAGCGGTATCCAGCGCGGCTACGGCTTTAAGAACGGCGAGCGATTCTTCAGCCTTTTCAATGCGGCCCGTTGGGTTGAGCATGACCAGCCAACGTATGCAATCGAGCAGGACAATCCAAAGGCAGAACCAAAATTCACCGAACACGCGCCTGTTTGCTGCAAGGTGGTTCCTGTACTGTATGATGGATTATTCAGCACTCTTGCCGCAAGAAGTGAATTAAACCGACTTGCGGATTTGGGCAGCGTAGCTGCACCAGAATACATGAATCCAGAAGGCATTGTAGTGTACCACAAAGCTGCCGCTACTGGATTTAAGATGACTATTAAAGATGACGATAAACCGAAAGGCAAACAATGAACACACAATACAATAAGGTATGAAGAAAGTTAAGATCCACAAGTTATTATTCAAACAGAGTCATCAGTTAGCGCATCAAGATATAGACTATTTGTAGCAAAGACCGATTATGATCATGCAATCAAACGGATCAAAAGGCTTGAAGCCGTGCTTGAAGCAAAGCTAGAATCCGAAGATGCTTTTTGGACACGATATGCTCCAGCAGAATTCACATCTACTTTATGAACACACAATACAACGACCCCAAAGGCGCAGCAGGCGCACTTAAAACGCCATTAGGCTTAATCCCCTCCTACGCAATGGAGCAAACCGCGTGGGTACATAAGTTAGGCGCAGAAAAATACGGTCCTTTCAACTGGCGTAAAACTGGAGTATGTGCCAGCACCTACGTCAACGCTATCTTGCGACACCTTAACGCATGGCGTGACGGCGAAACAGTCGATCCTGAATCTGGCATCAGCCATCTGGCACACGTTGCCTGTAGCTGTAACATCTTACTTGATGCAGGTTTCTGTGGCACGTTGCAGGATGACCGTAACATTACACCGCCTAATACGGCTGTAAATAAAATGGATAAACCTATGCCGATTCAGCATACAGAGTACAGGTTTCTTGAAGTAGGAGAGATCATACAAGAAGGTGACGAGTATTACGGTGGCGATAAGTGGTACGTCACAAAATATAATCCAGCTTGGAAGTGTACAGCAGCGGCATCAAATGTTTACCGCCGCAAAATCGAAGCAAGCAACGAGCCTGAATTCGACAGCACCACATTCAATTGGCTTAACCTCATGTCTAATTGCAAAGACAATGAGCCTGATCTTTGTACTTGTGGCAGAATCAAGATCAACCACTTCATGTTGGGCCTAATCTGCGAAGACTGCGAAATCCGTTGGCAAGATCCCTATTGATTTTACTGCACACTAAAACCACTAATTTTACTGACCAATGAGAATACCAGAACCAATTAAAATTAAAGGCCATTACGGCACGCATACTTGTACAGCGATCCCGCTTTCGGATTCACTGTTCCAGCTAAAATTTGAAGGCTATGGAGATGTTGTTCGTTGTGGCGGATTTGCCGACGACCCAACAGGCAAA